>JACCDZ010641756.1_pt1 | contig 50024 bp, 46 predicted proteins | sample 7449551 | NCBI WGS metagenome assembly JACCDZ01 (sample SAMN15323452, study PRJNA562643) | freshwater metagenome | isolation source: river surface water | place: USA:Blue River Watershed | collected 2017-08-18
AAAGCTCATAAAATAAAAATGCCGACTCACAGGCCGGCGAAAATAAGTTAACATCAAAAACCTATCAAACCGGTTACGCGCAGACGTAATATCCTGCGTAATAATAACCTGCGTAATAAGTAGTCGATTTGAAATCCATGTCCCAAAGGTATGAAAAAAATGATTTTATGCAAATCCTCTCGGGAAAAGTCCCTTTAATACTTGAGCGACTAATCCTGGTTCGAAGCCTTTGGATAAGCCGGTGCGATAACACTTTTGGTATTTTTCGTTTGAAGTTCCTGATTTCAAGGAAGCGGCCTTTTTTTCGAGCAGTGTTTTTAATGCCTCTGAATAATCTACTTCGGCGATTTCATTCCAATGTACCTGGATCTCCGAATCGGAAATGCCTTTTTTTCGCAATTCAAATTGGATTTTGCCTCGTCCCCATTTCTTCTGGTTGAATTTAGAGCGGATGTATAGCCCAACAAACCTGCTTTCATTGAGGTAATTATTCTCCTGTAGCCATTGGATATAAATCTCCTGATCAGCCAAGGAGTCTAATTCGTGAATTTTCTGTCTGATTTCTGATATGCAGCGTTCCTGATAGGCGCAGTAGCGGGCCAATTTATTCAGTAATGCGCTGTCCATGGATTAGGATTCGTGCTCTTCGAATTGCTCGAGATTGAATAAATCATTTAATACATCTACCATCGCATCAGAATCTCCGCGTTTGCAGGCAGCTTTCAAATGAATGATGGGTTGTTTAATGATTTTTTGGACCAATGAGGCCGTGATTTTTTCCAACTTCTCCACTTCTTCTGCACTCAGTCCTTTTAGATGACGGTTGATTTCCTCCTTGCGGATTTGCTCCAAGGCGCCTTTCAGTTTATGGATTGTAGGCGAAACTTCCATTTCCTTCGACCAATCGTTAAAGCTGTCAATGCTTTCGGTAATGATGTTTCTTACATCCGGAATAGATGCCATGCGCAAGGCCAAAGCCTCATCTGCACGTTCTTTCAAGGAATCAATGTTGTACAATAATACACCCGAAACTTTTTCGACGCCCTCCTCAATGCTCCGAGGAACCGATAAGTCGATGAAATATTTAAACGAAAGCAATTGCATTGCCTTCAATTTTTCTTGTGTGATAATCGGTGAATCAGTGCGAACTGAAGAGATGATGATGTCAGCCGCTTCGACTTCTTTGCACATATCTTCAAAGGGTGCTACGCGGAAATTTTTCCCCTGTGCAATGCGTTCCGCTTTTTCCAAGGTACGGTTCATGACCGTAACTTCTGCGAAATCTTTGTCCTCAAAGTTCTTACAAACGTCGATTCCAATTTCACCTAAGCCTAAAATAAGGACTTTCGGCGCAGCTAAGGCCTGAGATAATTCTTCTGCTAATGCAACAGTGGCATAGGATACAGAAGCGGCTCCATCACGAAACGAAGTTTCCTGCGCTACGCGTTTGTTGGAGTAAAAAATGGTATGCATTAAGCGGTGCAAATAGGGCCCAGCCATGTTATGGTCTGCCGCTAATTGATACGCTTTTTTGATTTGATTCGGGATTTGTAAATCACCTACCACCTTCGATTGTAGACCCGTAGCCACTTCAAATAAATGTTGAAGTGATTCATTGGTTTCATTCATTTGGATGAAATAATTCACATAATCGGCCGTGTTAGTTAATCCTTTTTCGATCAACAAGGCTTTGATTAATTGTTCTGAAATATCCTCCTGGGTGGTGAAATAAAGTTCTGTCCGGTTACATGTAGAGACGATCAACAATTCTTGCAAGCCAAATAGGTCTTTGCACTTGAGTGTAAAAGCTTTGCTTTCCTCCTCATTGAGGGCAACCATCTCACGAATGGTGAGTGGCGCACTGCGATGAGAAATACTGACTGACTTAAACGGTGTGATCATTCGTAATTGGTGACTAAACTAGGATACAAAAGTACAACGCAAAAATTAAAATTTGACAAGTCTTAGTAATAAAATCGTAATTTAGATAAAGTTTAATTAGAACGACATGGACTTCAAAAACAAAACGGTTTTCATTACAGGTGCTTCCCGCGGAATTGGTTTGGCTATTGCCAAAAAGCTTGCCTCAGAAGGCGCAAACGTTGTTATCGCAGCTAAGACTGCTGAGCCTCATCCCAAATTACAAGGAACAATTTTCTCCGCTGCGGCAGAAATCGAGGCATTAGGTGGGCGTGTGCTGCCCTGTGTTGTCGACATTCGTGATGAAAATCAGGTTTTAGAGGCTGTCAATAAAGCAGTACAGACCTTCGGCGGAATTGATGTATTAATCAATAACGCATCTGCTATTCAGTTGACAGGTACACTTGAAACAGAAATGAAGCGCTTCGATTTGATGCATGGGGTGAATGCCCGAGGTACCTATTTGGTATCACGTGCCTGCTTGCCACATTTGTTGAAGTCGGCAAATCCCCATGTCTTGACCTTATCACCACCCTTAAATTTTGAGGCACGCTGGTTTAAGCATCACGTAGCTTATTCGATGGCCAAATTTGGGATGTCTTTGGTCACCTTAGGGATGTCGGCAGAATTTGAAGGGAAAGTTGCTTTCAATTCTTTGTGGCCACGAACCATCATTGCGACGGCGGCGATTGAATTTGCGGTAGGCAATGCTGAAATGATGCGCTTGGCTCGGAAACCGGATATTATGGCGGATGCCTGTTTTGACATATTGAAGCGCGATGCCAAAACTTGCACGGGTCATTATTTTATCGACGATGCCGTATTAGCGGAGTCGGGTGTTCAAGATTTCACCAACTATCAAGTTGATCCATCGGTTGACGCGAAGTCCTTAATTCCAGATTTCTTTATTTAATGCAAGCATATCGCGCACCCCTTTGGTTGCCGGACGGGCATACCCAAAGTATTTATCCGGCTTTATTTCGTAAGATTCCACTGACGCATACGCACGCCGAGCGCTGGGAATTGCCCGACGGTGATTTTTTGGATGTGGATTTGCACATGCGTACTGAAAATCTTTCGGATAAACCCTTGCTAATCGTTTCCCATGGGTTAGAAGGTAGTAGTCGGCGGCATTATGTCACGGGCCTCATCCGAGCGATGCCTGAGTATAATGCTTTGGCTTGGAATTACCGGAGCTGCTCGGGGGAACCTAATCGGAATTTACGTTTTTATCACAGTGGGGCGACGGACGATTTGGACTTTGTGATCCAGCAAACCATTGCTCGAGGCGTGAAAGATATCTACTTGGCGGGCTTTAGTTTAGGCGGAAACTTAAGCTTAAAATGGTTGGGAGAAAATGGCAAAAAAGCATCGCAATTCGTTCGAAAAGCTGTTACATTTTCTGTACCTTTGCATCTTTCCAGCAGTAGTCAGCAATTGACTCGCCGGGAAAACAGACTCTACACACATCGCTTCTTACAAACGCTATTAGAAAAAGTTACCGAAAAGTCGGCGAGATATCCTTTGGATATTACGCCGACCATGTTAACCTCTATTCGCAGTTTGTATGAATTTGACAATGTGATAACGGGTCCCTTGCATGGATTTAAGGATGCGGAGGATTATTATGAACGTAATAGTTCTTTGTATTATTTAGCGGAGATTCAGGTGCCAACCTTGATTGTCAACGCGAAAAATGATCCATTTTTATCGCAGGAATGCCTGCCTGAGCAAATTGATTCGGACTATGTTCAAATCGAATTACCCGATTCAGGAGGGCATTGCGGGTTTTATCCGAGGAATTATCGGGGACAAACGTGGGCTGAGCAAAGAGCCGCTGCATGGTTTAACGGAAATTGAAAATTGAATAACATGTCAACCAAAGAGCTAGAACAATTAACCATCGTCATTGATTTTGACAGCACATTTACGAAAGTTGAAGGATTAGATGAGCTAGCGCGCATCGCCTTAGAAGGCAATCCGAAGCAAGCTGAGATTGTTGGCAAAATTCGGGACATCACCGATAAAGGCATGACGGGGGAATATTCGTTTGCTGATTCGCTTCGTGAGCGTGTGGCTTTGTTACCTGCGAATCAATTGCATGTTGATCAATTAATTGCCTTTTTGAAAGGAAAAATATCAGAATCGTTCAAGCGGAACAAAGCGTTTATTCGTGAGCATGCAGACCGTATCTTGATTGTTTCCAGCGGATTTAAAGACTTTATTGTACCCGTGGTCGCGGACATGGGCATCGCGGCAGAAAATGTACATGCGAATACCTTCACCTTTGACGGAGAAGGAAATATTACCGGTTACGATCATACGAATTTGTTGTCTCAGGATAAAGGAAAGGTTCGTTTGTTGCAATCGTTGGCTTTGGAAGGGGAGGTATTTGTGATTGGAGACGGCTACACAGATTACGAATTGCGTGAGGCGGGATTAGCTAATAAGTTCTTTGCTTTTACCGAGAATGTATCGCGTAAGGCTGTGACCGATAAAGCAGATTTCGTCGTTCCATCCTTAGATGAGTTTTTGTACATCAATGGCTTGAGCCGTGCGCAATCTTATCCGAAATCGCGTATCAAGGTTTTATTGCTAGAAAATGTTCACCCGACAGCCGTTGCTTTGTTCAGCAAAGAAGGCTTCCAAGTTGAATTGTTGAAGGGTGCCTTGGATGAGGATGAATTGATTGAAAAAATCAAGGATGTATCCATCATCGGATTACGTTCAAAAACAAATTTGACCAAAAAAGTATTGGAGCATCCAAATGCATCACGCTTGATGTGTGTCGGTGCTTTTTGTATTGGTACGAACCAAATCGATTTAGCGGAATGTGAGAATCGTGGAATCGCCGTATTTAATGCGCCTTATTCGAATACACGGAGTGTCGTGGAATTGTCAATCGGTTTGATGGTCATGTTAACTCGTAATATTTTCGAAAAGTCAACCAAAATGCACGCTGGTGTTTGGGATAAATCCGCGACAAATTCATTCGAAATTCGAGGTAAGAAAATCGGTTTGGTGGGTTACGGAAACATCGGTACACAAATCTCTGTCATAGCGGAGGCTTTGGGGATGGAAGTGTATTTCTTTGATATCGTCGATAAGCTAGCCTTAGGTAATGCGAAGAAGTGCAATAGCATGAAAGAATTATTGTCGACCGTTGATTTTGTGAGTTTACATGTGGATGGTCGGAAGTCGAATACCAACATCATCGGCAAGCAAGAGTTTTCATGGATGAAAGACAATGTGATTTTCTTGAATCTATCACGTGGGCATGTCGTTGAAATTCCAGCCTTGGTGGATGCGATTAAATCGGGTAAGGTTTGGGGGACAGCCGTGGATGTATTTCCTTATGAGCCTAAAACGAATGATGAAGAGTTTATCAATGAATTGCGTGGCTTGCCGAATGTGATTTTAACGCCCCATATTGGTGGTAGTACGGAGGAGGCGCAGGCGAATATTGGGGAGTTTGTTCCATCGAAATTGTTGCAATTCATGAACAATGGAAGCACGTATGGTTCGGTGAATTTTCCTGAATTGCAATTGCCGCCTTTGGAAAATGCACACCGTTTGTTGCACATTCACCACAACGTGCCGGGAATTTTGGCACAGATTAATAATGTGTTTGCAAAATACCATGTGAATATCATTGGGCAATATTTAAAAACGACGGAGAAGACGGGTTATGTGATTACGGATGTGGCGAAAGAATACGCGGAGGATATCGTGAATGAATTGAAATTGATCGATAATACGATCAAATTTAGAATGTTATATTAATTATGAGCACATTTTTTACTCCTGGTCCAGCAGCATTATACCCAACGGTGGAGGCACATTATGCGGAGGCGTTTCGCCAAAACATTGGGTCTATTTCCCATCGTTCGGCGGCATTTCGTAAGATCTACCAACATGCCGATGAGCAATTGCGTATACTATTCGGTTTGCCGAAAGAGACTGCCGTTTTGTTTACAGGTTCTGCAACGGAAATCTGGGAGCGTGCAATCATGAATACTGTGGAGCATGAAAGTTTTCACTTAGTGAATGGCTCATTCTCCAAGAAATTTTACGATTTCTCGAAGGAGTTACACAAGTTTGCTCATGCGATGCACAAGCCCTTCGGTGAAGGATTCGATGCTTCGGAAGTAGAGGTGCCGGAATACGCCGAATTGATTTGCTGCACGGCGAACGAAACAAGTTCAGGTGTGCAGATGAAAGCGGCTGAGATTCATAAAATCAAAAAGGCGAACAAGGATAAATTGATGATGGTCGATATGGTTTCCTCGGCGCCATATACCAACTTAGATTTCAACCTGGTTGACTCAGCGATGTTCTCTGTTCAGAAGGCTTTTGGTATGCCTGCAGGTTTAGGGGTGTGGTTGGCGAATGAAAAGATGCTAGAGAAATCGGAGCGGATGAAATTGCATGAAGGTATCGTAGGAACCTACCATTCCTTGCCGAGTCTTTGGGAAAATTACAAGAAATTTGAAACGCCCGAAACACCGAATGTGATGGGGATATATGTATTAGGGAAGGTAGCTGAAGATTTCAATAAAGTTGGGGTGGATGCCATGCGGAAGGAGACAGATCGCAAGGCGAAAGCTTTGTATGATTTTGCAACTAAATCTGCCGATTTTGAGATCTTTGTTGAGAATCCAAATCATCGTTCTGCTACGGTTGTGGTCTTGAATTGTAAGGGATTGGCGGGCGATGTTATTAAACAGGTGCAGGCGAAATCGGATATGATTTTGGGTTCAGGTTATGGAAAGATGAAGGAAACACAAATTCGAATTGCGAATTTCCCAGCCGTTAATTATGACCAAGTTCAAGCTTTAATTGCTACATTAGGGTCTTTATAAGTACAATTGTCTAAACCTATGATTCAAACTGGAAAGCCCATTCGTTGGGGTATATTAGCGTGTGGCGGCATTGCAACAAAATTTGCAGATGATCTCGTTCATGCGAAAAATGGATATTTGTCGGCTGTTTCCTCACGTGATTTGGGGCGTGCGAAAGCATTTGCTGCACAATATGGAACTGAGGTTAAGGCCTATGGCTCCTATGAAGAGATGTTGGCCAGTGGTGAAATTGATGTCGTGTATATCGCATCTCCACATGGTTTGCATTATGAGCATACGCTGCTTTGTTTAGAAGCAGGAGTCCATGTGTTGTGCGAAAAGGCCTTTGCGATTAATAGCAAGCAGGTGAATGCGATGATTGCAAAAGCGCGGGAGAAAAAGTTATTCTTGATGGAGGCTTTGTGGACGCGTTTTCATCCTTCGATTGCTCAATTACAAGAAATTATTGCTTCGGGCGTAATCGGCGACATCAAACACGTTGTGGCGGATTTTGGCTTTAAGGCGGCATATGATGAGGAGGCGCGTTGGTTTAATCCACATTTGACGGGTGGATCTTTGTTGGACATTGGTATTTATCCCTTATTTATTTCGAAACTTTTGTTGGGCCAACCGCTTGAAATGAAGGCGACGGGTGTAATGGCTCCTTCTGGCGTTGATATGAATTGTTCGATTGCCACCAAGTATGCTTCCGGTGCGACGGCGAGTTTATTCTCGACCTTCGCAGCGCAAACAGATACGACCTGCACGGTTTACGGAACGCTGGGCAAAATCTACATGCATCCGCGATTCCATGAAACGAAAGGCATGACTTTGACGATTTACGATGGGGAGGAAACGGTGATTGAGACAGAACGGAAGGGTTGGGGCTATAGTTATGAGGCTGATGCGGTTCAGGAAGATTTATGGGCCGGTCGGACAGAGAATGCTTGGATGACCCATCAGTTCAGCCAGGAATTAATGGGTTTATTAGATGAAATACGTAATCAAATTGGTTTAACCTATCCAAATGAATAAGCTACTTATTGCCTTATTGCTTTTCGTAAGCACAAGTTTAATGGCCCAAAATCCTTTTGAAAAGGAGATTCTGGCCTATGAAAAACAAGATTCACTTTCGATGCCCGTTAAAGGCCAAGTATTGTTTTTGGGCAGCTCAAGTTTTCGTTTGTGGAAGACGTTTGATGCGGATATGAAAGGGATGCCTGCTTCGATTAATCGGGGATTTGGCGGCTCTACCCTAGCAGATGCCTTGTATTATTTTGATCGGATGGTGTTGAAGTATCAGCCGAAGTGGGTAATTATGTATGAGGGCGATAATGATATTGCGCGCGGGAAAAGTCCTCAAGTGATTGCGGCTGAATATGATGAATTTGTGGTCCGATTAGCTAAGCAAGTGCCAGGAGCTAAATTGGTATTTGTTGCTGCACGACCTAGTTTAGCGCGCACGGCATTGGTCGATAAGCAAAGGGAATTGAATGCCTTGATAAAGGCCAAAGGAGGCTATTTTATTGATATGCATGGCCCATTTTATTTGTCGGATGGTACCTTAATGCAGAATATCTTTGTGGCGGATAAACTGCATTTAAACGAAAAAGGCTACGTGATTTTTGCGAAGCAGATTCAGGATTTTATGATTAAAAATATTAAGTAAATGGGTTTTGAAGCGCAATGGTTACCAAGTATTTCGGTCGACTGTGTGATTTTCGGGTTTCATGAAAATCAATTGAAGGTCCTTTTGTTGAAATTTAAGAAGAGTCCTGTATGGGCGTTGGCAGGTGGATTTGTGGGCTTAGAAGAAGACGTGGATCAGGCAGCCCAGCGGATATTGGAGGAACGCACCGGCTTGATGGACATTTATTTAGAACAATTTTACACGTTCGGTGACATGGCGCGTAATTATCGGGCGGTAGATGAGCACCGTGGCGTCAGCGAGGCGATGGGAGGAGAGACGGATAAGCTGGATTTCGTCGATCAACGCTTTATTACGATAGGCTATTATGCCCTAGTGGATTATTCCAAAGTTCAAGTAAATCCCAATGGTTTATCGGATGCATCTGAATGGATGGACGTGACAGCTTTGCCTAAACTATTCTTGGATCATAATCGGATTGTCATTAAAGCGTTGGAATCTTTGCGTCGTGGTTTGGACGAGAAATTAGTTGCCTTTGAATTACTGGGAGATACGTTCACGATGTCAGAGTTGCAGCTCGTGTATGAAACGATTTTAGGCAAACGCTTGGTGCGGACGAATTTCCAACGAAAGATTTTAAGTCTAGATATATTGGAACGAATTGAGAAGAAGTATACGGGAGGCGCACACAAGGCACCGTATTTATATCGCCTAAAAAAATAATCCACTTCCACTAAGCTTTGGCAATCCTTGAAGGTTTGCCAAAGCTAGTTGGGAAATGAGCTAATTCCTATTCGGAATTAGAATACAATAAAAAAGGCCAGGAAACTGGCCTTTTTTATTATCCCATGTTATGGTAGACGTTCTGAACATCATCGTCTTCTTCCAGTCGCTCGATTAGTTTTTCGACATCCGCCACTTGCGCATCTGTTAACTCTTTCGTTTCATCGGGGATGCGTTCAAAGTCGGCACCCAATAACTCATATCCTTGACCTTCTAAGTATTTTTGAATTCCTCCGAAAGCGGTGAATTCTCCATAAATATTGATTTGGTTCGTTTCTTCATCTAAGAACACCTCATCTACCCCTAAGTCAATTAATTCAAATTCTAGTTCTTCTAAATCGATTTCCGGTTTCGCGGCAATTTTGAAAACTGATTTACGTGTGAAGATGAAATCCAGCATTCCTGTTGTGCCCAATGAACCCCCACATTTGGTGAAAGATGAACGGATATTGGCTACAGTACGGTTGATGTTATCTGTCGTTGTTTCCACCAAAATAGCGATGCCATGTTGTGCGTATCCTTCGTAAACAATCTCTTTGTAGTCTTCTTGGTCCTTGGAAGTTGCGCGTTTGATGGCGCGTTCCACGTTCTCTTTCGGCATATTAACGGCCTTCGCATTCTGAATAATGGCTCTTAAACGTGAATTTGAAGAGGGGTCTCCACCTCCAGCTTTTACAGCAATGACAATATCTTTACCAATTTTGGTGAAGGTCTTGGCCATTTGCCCCCAACGTTTAAATTTTCGTGCTTTTCGGAATTCGAATGCTCTTCCCATGCGTGTGCTGTTTTAAAATTTTGTTGCAAAAATAATCAAGCCCTATAAGACCCACAAGTCCCCGGTAAAAATAACTTACCTTTGTTTGTTAACCTATTTTAATGAACATGAAAAGATTTTTTTTCATCCTGTGTTTACTGAGTTGTATTGTTTCCTTCATTCAGGCGCAGAAAATCAATGATAAATTTCAGATGCATATTCAAAAAGCAACTGGAAAAGTCGTGATTGACGGTGTTTTGAATGAGTCTTCTTGGCTGGATGCCGCAGCTGTCAGCGATTTCATGATGTGTAATCCTTTTGATTCGTTGTGTGCTCAAGTGCGTACCGATGTGAAAATGTCCTATGACGAAAAGTATATCTACATTTCAGCGGAATGTTTTTTAAAGGAACCTGGGGCTTTTGTCGTTGAGTCCATGAAGCGCGATTTCTCCTTTGGGGTTAATGACAATTTCTTGGTTTTCATTGATACTTTCGAAGACAAGACAACGGGATTTGCATTTGGAGCGAATGCAGCAGGTGCCCAATGGGACGGACAGATGTCGGAAGGCGCGAAGGTCAACTTAAACTGGGACAATAAATGGGAATCCGCCACAACGTATAAACGTGATTCTTGGATTTTTGAAGCTGCGATTCCCTTTAAATCTATTCGCTATAAAGACAACATCAATCGCTGGGGCATCAACTTCTCCCGCTATGATTTAAAGGCCAAAGAGAAGTCGGCCTGGGCACCTGTTCCCAGACAATTTCCTACGGCCTCTTTGGCATACGCTGGTGTCTTAGTTTGGGAGACACCACCCCCAGCCCCTAAAAAGAATATTTCTATCATTCCGTATGGACTTTCTGGCCTCACGGCTAATTATGAATCCAAGGATCCCGCTTCGATGCGGAATCAAGTAGGTGGGGATATTAAAGTCGCCATCAATTCGGGTTTGAATTTAGACATGACCTTGAATCCGGATTTTTCACAAGTAGATGTGGATCGCCAACAAACGAATTTGGATCGATTTGAGTTATTTTATCCTGAAAAGCGGCAATTTTTTATCGAGAATTCGGATTTGTTTGATGGGTTTGGGACAGAGAGTATTCGTCCCTTTTTCTCTCGTAGAATCGGCTTAGCGCTCAATAATAAAACCGGTATTTATGAGCAGACACCCATTACATATGGTGCACGTGTCAGTGGAAAGTTGAATCCTGATTGGCGCATTGGTGCTTTGAATGTTCAGTCGCAACGCATTGATGCAAAGGGAGTGCCTACGCAAAATTATTCGATGATTGCCCTACAGCGAAAACTATTTGCTCGTTCGAATATTGGGGTATATATGGTCAATAAAGAGTCTTTTATTGATACGGATTTACAAAAAGTCAATGGCTACCAACCATACAATCGGGATGTTGGGTTTGAATATAACTTAGCCTCTAAAGATAATTTTTGGACAGGTTCGCTTTTTTATTCGAAAACGATTAGTCCGTTGAACCAAGGAAATGATTTTTCGCAGGCAGCCTCCTTGGCTTATGCAGATAATAACTGGGCTTTCTCGATTAAGGAGCAATGGGTAGGGGAGCATTATAATCCTGAAGTGGGGTACGTGCCTCGGATAAATTACCTTCAAATTCAACCCGAAGCCGCTAAAATATTTTATCCCAAAAACAAAAACACCAACCTCTTTTATACCAGTTTGAAGTTGATGTCTATGTCTTATTGGAATAATCAGGGGACCTACACAGATAACACGACCTATGTTGCTTATGATGGTACGATGAAGGATCGGTCAACATTTGGGTTGTACCTATCGTATGATTTCGTCAAATTGTTGTATGATTTTGATGCGACACGCATGGGTAATACAGCGTTAAAAAGAGGCACTGAGCACGATTGGTATGCAGTTAATGCGCGTTATGGTTCCTCCCCGATTAAGTTATTTACGTACGCGTTGACCTCTCGTTTTGGCGGTTATTTCGGTAACGGATGGCGTACGGGTTTGACTGCCGATATCGGCTATCGATTCCAGCCCTATGGAAGTGTTTCTGTGGCGGTGGATTACAATGATATTCAAGATGTGGAAATTCCAGGTACGGATAAAATGCTTGCGAAGAAAGTATCGTCTCAGTTTTGGATCATTCGACCAAAGGTTGATATTACCTTTTCGAATAAACTGTTTTTTGCAACCTTTTTTCAGTTGAACCAGCAGACAAAAAATATTAATTTAAATGCGCGTCTGCAATGGAGATATAAGCCTGCATCGGATTTGTTTTTGGTGTATACTGACAACTATTTTCCAGAGATTATGCAAATTCGTAATCGGGCCATCGTGCTAAAATTAAATTATTGGCTTAATTTGTAATTCATAAACAACATATATAACCATGAAAAAGTATTTAGCTATTTTATTCAGTGTGATGACTTTCGGTGCATTTGCTCAAAAAGCGCCTGCGTCCCCTCCAGCTGTCGTTATTCAAAAAGTAGGCACAACCGAAGTGATGATCAAGTATGCGCAGCCATCTGTGAAAGGCCGTTTGGTTTTTGGCGCAAAAGATGCGAAGGCATTAGCTCCCTTTGGAGAAGTTTGGCGTACAGGTGCGAACGAAGCAACAACCATCGAGTTTTCTGCTGATGTAACCGTACAAGGTAAACCCTTAGCAAAAGGTGTTTATTCCTTGTTCACAATTCCTGGCCCAACAGAATGGACCGTAATTTTCAATAGTGATGCCAAGCAATGGGGTGCTTATACCTACAAAGCAGAGAAAGATGTGTTACGTGTGACTGGAAAAGTTAGCGAACATGCCATGACGGAGAAATTCACGATTAGTGTTTCACCTGCTGGGCAGATTACCTTGGATTGGGACAAATCATCTGTTTCAATTTACGTGAAATAAAGAAATTGAATTCATTTTAAAAGCGACTCAAAAAGGGTCGCTTTTTTTATTGGTAAAGTTCATTTGTTTCTCTATTTTTACTTGAATGTGAGGTTTAGCCTTAAAATATCAAATTGAATTTTATGAAAAAAGTATTAATCGCTGAGGACAGTTCTGTCATTCAAAATTTAGCTCGTAAGATTTTAGAATTTCAAAATTTTGAAATTCATGCGGTGAAAAATGGTCAACAAGTATTGGATGAATTAGCGAAAGCTGATTTCGACATACTTTTGTTAGACATCAACATGCCTGTCATGGATGGAATGGATTGTGCGAAAGCAGTTCGAGCTTTGTCGGATGCGAAAAAAGCAGCGATTCCCATGATTGCGATTACCGGAAATGCAAGAAACTATACGATGGAGGATTTCAAAGCCGTAGGTTTTGATGATTTCTTAGCGAAGCCCTTGAATTTTGATGCCTTGGTTTCTCAAGTGAAAGCATTAACTGAATAATTTTATGTCCCCAATCCAGGTACAATTTTTAGGAACTGGAACATCACAGGGGATTCCCATGATCGCTTGTTCCTGCGAGGTATGTGCCTCGCAAGACACGCGTGATCAACGCTTACGCGTTTCCATGCACATTCAGGTGCAAGGGAAAAGTTTCATCATCGATACGGGGCCAGATTTTCGCCAACAAATATTACGGGCTGGGATTAAGCGTGTAGATGCCGTATTGTTTACCCATGAACATAAGGACCACACCGCGGGTCTTGATGATATTCGAGGATTTAATTTTGCTCAGCAATCGGCTATCCCCTTGTATGCGCGCGCGCAAGTAATTGACCAATTAAAGCGTGAATTTGCCTATGCATTTGATGAAAATAAATATCCCGGTGTGCCTGAGATAGATGTTTACGAGCTAGATGGTCAGCCGTTTTCCGTTCAAGGTGTTCAGGTTACGCCCATCTTTGTTAAGCATTATTTCTTGGATGTTTTGGGGTTTCGTTTTGGTGATTTTACCTACATCACGGATGCGAATTTCATTGCGGATGATGAATTGGAAAAAATAAAAGGTTCCAAAATCCTCGTGATCAATGCCCTTCGGAAAACACCACACATTTCGCATTTTACCTTGGATGAAGCTTTAGCTGTTATTGCTCAGGTGCAACCCGAGCAGGCTTATATTACGCATATCAGCCACATGATGGGTTTACATGCTGCGGTCCAACAAGAATTACCTCCTAATGTATTTTTGGCCTACGATGGCCTAAGCCTAAGCATATAAACATGAAAGCTGTACTTTTTGACATGGACGGTGTTGTAGTGGATAATTTGCCTTATCACGTTGACGCTTGGTTGTTATTTTGCGAACGTCACAATATTCCATTGACACGCGAGGTTTTTTATCGGGAATTGAATGGCATGAATTCCAAAGATACCTTTGAGTGGTTCTACAAAAAGGAAATGAGCCGTGCGGAAGTGGAGGTGCTTGAAGAGGAAAAAGAAATTTTATACCGTGGTTTTTACAGAGAACACATGAAGCCCGCCTCGGGTTTAGTAACATTTATAAAGGCGCTTCGTGCGCATGGCATTAAGACAGCCCTGGCAACCTCAGCAGGTCCCGGAAACATCGATTTTATTGTGGACGGTTTAGGTATTCGGGATCAATTTGATGCAATCATTGGCGGAGCCGAAGTGCGTAAAGGAAAACCGGACCCTGAGATTTACTTAAAAGCGGCAGCGCTCGTAGGTGTAGATCCTGCTGATTGCTGGGTAATTGAAGATTCGTTGCAAGGGATTGCAGCTGGATTGAATGCAGGTATGCAGGTTGTCGGTATAACCACATCCCATACGGCGGAGGAATTAGCCCACACGCAATGGATTGCGGCCGATTTCGTCGATTTGTTTGAACACTTACAAGAAAGAATTTCCTAATCACTAGCTACGCGTTATGAAAAAATATGTATTGTTAATGTTGTTGGGCTGTACAAGTAATCTATTTGCCCAAAAAATCAAAATGGAGTTTAAGCCGGGCTTAATCGTAGAAGAATATACCCCTGAAAAATCGGGAATTCATCGGGAGCTTCCTGCAGGTTATTCGGAGCGCATGCTAGACGAAATTCAAAATCGGAATGCGCGAGCAACCCAATCCCAGCAACAAGTGAAAGCAGGAACGCAGGTACTTATCACCTATGAAACGGCTCCTCCGGAGGATATCAAAACAATCTTTGAGCGTGCTGCCAATCTTTGGGCGACGACTTTGAATTCCGATGTACCAATCAATATTTATGTCCGATGGAAATCCTTGGCAGCAGGCGTATTAGGAAGTGCGGGTGCATCCACCAATGTTCGGAATTTTGTAGGCTGTGATCGCTTGAATACTTGGTATCCAGTAGCTTTGGCTGAGAAAATGGCACATAAGAATTTAAATGGGACGAATCCTGATATTGTGGCAACGTTTAATTCTGACTTTACAGATTGGTATACGGCCACGGATGGAGTCCCGAAGGTAAATCAAATAGACCTTTATTCCGTTGTGTTGCATGAATTTGGTCATGGACTGGGATTTATTGGTCAAATGGGTTTGTCCTCAAGTGACAATACAAAGGCCGGGTATGGTTATCCTGGGATATTTGATCAATTCATGGTGAATGCGAACCAAGTAGCCTTGACGGATACCAGTCAAATCGAAAACCCTTCCGCCGACTTAAAAACGCAATTGACATCAGGCGCTTTATTTTTGAATTCGTCATCCATTGCTCGATTAAATGGTGCAAAAGCTAAACTATACGCGCCCAATAATTATTCAGAAGGCTCAAGTACCTACCACGTCGATCAAGCAACCTACAAAGTAGGTGACCCGAATGCGTTGATGACGCCTCAAATTGCGCGTGGTGAGTTAACGCGCGACATTGGCCCCATTGTACTTGGAGCTTTCAATGATTTCGGCTGGGCTTCCTCAAATATTATTGCAGAGAATTACAGTGATACCGAAGATATAAGCAAGGATATTGTTTTTACCGCTAAAGTTTATTCGGATACCTTGATTAATGAATCCTCGGTTAAGTTGATGATGGCCATCGATAAGAGTATTTTATCTGCTACTTCGATGCCCTTAGTGAAGTCGGGAAATACATATACTTATACCCTTCCGCGCGCAGCAGGAATTCGGAAAATTAATTATTATTGGACGGCCAATGATGCAGGTGGTAAGAAATTTACCACACCCGCACAGGCACCGGTGATTTCAGGTACAAATTTTGGTAGTTATTACGATTTTACCATTGGTGCGGATACGGTAAAACCCGTTGTCATTTATGCGAATCCCCTGAAATACATCTTTAATACGCAGAATACCATTGCCTTACCTACATTGTTGACTTCGGATAATATTGGAATTTCGGCTGTTTATTTGGAGTATTCTATCAACGGCGCTGCATTTATACGGCAAAACTTTACGAAAGTTTCGGGTGAAACATTCAGTTATTCGACCGCATTTAATTTTACAGCAGGTCAATTGAAAGCAGGTGATGTTATTCGATATCGTGTGGTGGTGGCTGATGCGGCTAAAGTATCAAATGTAGTTTATCTGCCTTCCAGTGGCTATTATGATTTCAAGGTCTTAGCTTTGGCTGACCCTGTGTCAACCTATGTTCAAAATTTTGATTCGAATCCAGCGGGTGATTTCTTTTTGAAAGGATTTGAACTTATACAAACAACGGGTTTCTCCAGTGTTGCGCTGCATTCTGCACACCCGTATGCCGATGGGAATGAAGAATCGTATGATGGTGCCGGAGGATCTGATAAGTTTACGAATAACGACGCCTTGCTGTTGAAACCCATCAAAATAAGTGCTGAAAATCCTAAATTATCGTTTGATGAGATTGTTTTGGTCGAGCCGGGAGATGCCGGAGAATCCTTTTTAAATGCAGATGGAAGTGTGAATCGGAGTTTTTATGATTATGTCATTGTTCAAGGTTCAAAAGACCAAGGGAAGACCTGGTCTAATTTTGCCAACGGTTGGGATGCAAGTTTACATGCAGCCTGGTTATCTAAGTACAATAGTGCAGGAGACGCCGATGGGAATTCGACGGCAATTGCGACGAGCTCACTTGTGAAAAATCATGAAATTGATTTACTCGCATCAGGTAATTTTAAGGTGAATGATGAAGTGGTGATTCGATTCCGATTACATGCTGATGTGGGTGCACATGGCTGGGGCTGGGCTGTTGATAATTTGAAAATTCAAGGACCTAAAGTTGATCCGATTTTAGCGATTGAACCTGCTGCCTTATCAAGAGGTTTGCAAGTTTCCCCCAATCCGAGTGCTGGGACTTTGAAGGTGGTTTATGAGCAAGTAGCGGAGTTAAATGGCCTTGACTTGCGCGTGATTGATTTGCAGGGACGATCTGTTTTTAATCAAAGCTACCAGACCCAAGGCAATCGATTCGAGCAGCAAATCGATTTGTCTTATTTGAGTTCGGGGACTTACGCTCTGCAATTGCAGCTGCAAAATCAGTTGGTATTGAAGCGATTTGTGATGGTCAAATAAGGAAGCTAATGCCTTTTTAATTATCTTTGCGAACATTTTAATTTAGCAGTATGTCTTGGTTTACAAGAAAAGATAAAGGGATTCAGACTCCCACCGAATTTAAACGTGAAGCGCCTGATGGACTTTGGTATCAATGCCCGGCTTGTAAAAAGGCGTTGCATACGCGGGAGCACCGCTTATTTGCATTTACATGTTCAAGCTGTAATTACCACGAAAAAATTGGATCTCAAGAGTATTTTGAGTTGTTGTTCGATCAGTCACTTTATACCGAGTTAGACCCTATGTTAAGTTCTGGTGATCCTTTGAACTTTACGGATACGAAAAAATACACGGATCGTGTAATTGCGACCGAGCATAAAACGGGTTTAAAAGATGCCGTTCGTGCAGCCTACGGGAACATGAATGGTATGCCTATCACAATTGCGGCCATGGACTTTAGTTTCATTGGCGGTTCGATGGGTTCTGTGGTAGGAGAGAAGATTTCGCGCGCCATTGATCATTCGCTGAAAACAGGCATCCCATTCTTAATGATTTCACGTTCGGGTGGTGCGCGTATGATGGAGGCTGGTTTTTCGTTAATGCAAATGGCTAAAACATCTGCTCGTTTGGCACTTTTGGCGGAAGCTAAAATTCCATACATCTCACTATTAACGGATCCCACAACGGGTGGTGTTACCGCTTCTTTTGCTATGTTGGGAGATTTCAATATCGCAGAGCCAGGTGCACTAATCGGTTTTGCTGGTCCACGTGTTATTAAGGAGACCATTGGCAAGGATTTACCAAAGGGATTCCAAAGTGCCGACTTCGTCTTAGATCACGGCTTCCTTGATTTCATCGTAGATCGCAAGGATATGAAAGATAAATTAAGCGCCTTATTAGGAATGTTGAAGAATTAACAATTTACTTGTCGCGATGAAAAGCTCAGTCGGAAGGCTGAGCTTTTTTTATATAGACACCATAGGTACCTGGAAATAAAAAAAGCCTAACACGAGGTTAGGCTTTTCAATGTATATTCCGAGGGAACGCTTATTCAGCCGAGGCTGTCGCTGCTGCTGCCGCTGCCGCCGCTGCAGTTGCAGCTTTACCACGTGGTTTTTTCTCTTTTTCTGGCGCTGGGATTGGATCCTCAACACCTGCCAAAATACGTCCGCAATGCTCACAAACGATCAATTTCTTCTTGTCTTTGATGTCTGTTTGACGTTGTGGAGGTACTGAGCTGAAACATCCGCCACAAGCACCACGCTTTACCATCACAACAGCTAGGCCGTTGATCGCGTTGTCGCGTAATTTTGTGTAAGATTTCAACAAACGCTCTTCTACGCTCTTCAACGCTTTATCGCGATCTTTTAAGAATTTTTGCTCATCTTCTTCGCTTTCTCCGATGATTACCTCTAATTCTTTTTGTTTGATTTCAAGATCTTTTTTGCGCTCGTGTAAATTAGATTCTACACTAGCGACTTCATCGTTTTTGTTCAATACTTTGAAATCGATTTCTTTAATGCGCTTATCAGCAATTTCCATTTCTAAACCTTGTAATTCGATTTCTTTTGAAATCGCATCGAATTCACGGTTATTGCGGACATTCATTTGTTGCTCCTTGTACTTAACAATAAGCTTATCTGAATCCTTTTTAGAAATTTTGTAATTCGAGATTTGCTCTTCGAATGAACTGATTTCGGCTTGGAATTTCGTTAATCGTGTTTCTAAACCAGCGATTTCATCCTCTAAATCACGAACCTCTTCAGGTAAATCACCTCTTACTTTCTTGATATTGTCTAAGGCTGAATCAATGGTTTGAAGCTTTAATAATGCTTCTAACTTTTGGGCAATTGTAGTTTCGGTAACTGTAGCCATTCTTCTTGTTGCGTTTGAATTATTAATTCGCTCTAAAATTAAGCATAACTCACAGGATTGCTGTTAGTCATACTTTTCAGAACGGCAAAAGTACTAAAATTATTTGATAAATAAGCATGGATTGCATCCTTTATCATGACTTCTGATTCATAATGGCCTATATCGCAAATGGTGCAATGATTTTCGGCATCAAAGAATTCATGATATTTGAAATCCCCGCTGATAAATACATCTGCGCCAGCTTTAATTGCATCGGCTAGGAGAAAACTTCCTGCTCCTCCACAAAGTGCTATACGCTTTATCGGTTTACCTAACCAGGCGGTATGTCGGAAATGGCTCAAGCCTAACTGTTCTTTTAAATAGGCGCTGAATGATGAAGCTTCCATCGCTTTGGGTAATTCTGCGATATAGCCTGATCCCACTTCATCCCACGTGTTGTCTAATCCTTGCATGTAATAAGCTACCTCCTCATAGGGGTGTGAGGCTTTCAAAGCAGTAAGTATCCGACTTTCCAAATGTGCCGGATAAATCAATTGTATTTGCTCTTCTTTGACTTGCTCCGCTTGATTACTTTTTCCAATCGTTGGATTTGAAAGCTCGTTCGGTGTAAATCGTCCAGTTCCTTCTTGACTAAAACTGCATTCCGTGTAGTTTCCGATGTTCCCCGCTCCAGCTGCATGCAAGGCTTTACGCGTTACTTCAGCTGCGTCAGTTGGCACAAAGTAGGTCAATTGTTTCAGAGCCTGCTTAAACGGACGCAGAACGCGGCCATCGCTTAAACCCAATTTTTGCGCTAATTGGTAACTTACCCCTTTCGGTGCATGATCTAAGTTCGTGTGGCTTGCATAAATGGCGATATCATTTTTGATGGCCAAAATCATCGTCCGCTCCACATAATCCTTGCCGGTCAACGATTTTAGTCCTTTAAAGACGATGGGGTGGTGTGCGACAATCAAGTTGCAGCCTTTGTCGATGGCCTCTTGAACCACAGCCTCCGTACAATCTAAACTAATTAATACGCCCGAAACAGGCTGTGTACGACTTCCGCAAAGGAGGCCCGCGTTGTCATAGGATTCTTGCCAACTTAATGGCGCCCATGTTTCCATGGAATTACAAACGTCTTGTACGGTCATTTGGCAGGTTTTAGCGTTACAAAGGTAGGACAATTCGAAAAATAATGTTAATTTAAAGTGTATTACCCTAATTTATGCGTTGTAGACCAGCCCTAGTGTTAATTGAAAACAATCATTTACTCGTTATGAAATATCAGTACGGGGATCATTTTATTTATAATCTACCCGGCGGTAACCCAGATCCAGGCGAACTTCTGAGTGAAACCATCGCACGGGAATGCATGGAAGAATTAAGTGTCGATGTTGAGGTTGGAGAAATGCTCCTCATGGGTCAGGTGAGCGGCAGTGAACAGCGAGATGATGTTTTACACATCCTTTTTGAAGGAGAATTGCTTGCCGGTATCCCTGAATTACAAGTAGGGGAAACGAGTGCGATGGAGGTCCTGTGGATGCCGATTGATCAAATTGCGCAGGTGACTATGTATCCCAACGTAGGTGAAAATTTGTTGGATTTGCTCTTGACTCAACAAAAAGGAAAGTACATCGGAACTATTCAACAACCTTGGTTGGCCTAGGGAATCCATAGGTTCCCACCAGCAAGCCGAATGCACTCGCAAGGAGTCCAAACCAAATGGCAGGAATTGCAGTGGGGTGAATAAAGTGGAAATATGCCCAAACGAAAAGACCCAGGAGCATACTCAGGTGGCTACCCATTGCACTGGCCTTTTTCCACCACAACCCCGCATTCAATGGTATAAACAAGGAAACAAGACTGAATGCCGACGCCTCGCCCACCAATTCAAAAATGTTTTGTCGGCTCACGGCCATCCATATACATGCCGTTGTAACCAAAATCACCGAAAGACGAATAATGCTCAATACTTTTTTGTCGGAAGGGTTCTTCAATATAGGCTTCCAAAGATTCTCTCCCAATACCGATGCAGGGGCTAAAATGGCTCCACTCGTCGTACTCAACAAAGCCGATAGTAAAGCGCCTAGAAACAAAATTTGGATACCATAAGGCATGAATCGCATCACCAAATGCGGAATAAGTAAGGTGTCATCTTCCATTAAACTGGGATATAATCGAACCCCAATGAGACCGATCAGCATGGGTAACATGGCAATGGTTAAATACATCGTTCCGGCGGCTATGCTTGCTTTGGCTGCAATGGGGCTGCTTTTTGCCGACATGACCCGTTGGAATATGTCTTGTTGCGGAATGCTTCCCAATCCAATCACCATCCAAGCGCCGAGGTACTGCAGCCATTCGACCCATGTATTCGTTTGAGGCGTAAATCGGAAAAATCCCGCGGGTTGTTGGCGTATAAACGTGCCCAAATCTGGAATTTTATCTAGCAGCAGATAGGCGAGTAATAAGAGCCCCACAATCAGAATGATGTTGTGAAGAAAATCCGTAATGGAAATCGACCACATACCGCCCATCAAGGTATAGGTCATGACCAATAACGCTCCAATAACAATACCCATTTCCGTGCTGATTGGGAGCAGTAGATGCAAGGTTAGTCCAAGGGCTACTAATTGCGCAGAAATCCACCCAAAATAGGAGGGAATCATGACCAAGGCCGATATTTTTTCAGATAATCCTCCAAATCGAATTCGGAAGAAATCGCTGAATGTTAGCACAGGGAGCGGATATAGTTTACGGGCGTAAATAGCTCCCACGATGAATAATCCCAAAGCGGCACCGAAGGGCTCCTCGATAACAGCATATAATCCACCATGAACAAATTCGCGTGGAGCACCCAGCAGGGTTTCCGAACCAAACCAGGTGGCGAATGTGACCATGGTGGCTAATCCAAAGGATAAGGTTCTGCCAGCCAAAACGAAATCTGTCGTTGTCCGCACTTTCGTGCTGGCAAACCAGCCAACAGCCAAGTTGAGCACTAAATAAAAGATGACAAAACCTATGAGCATTTCAGGAATTTAAGCACGAAAATACAGATTTTTTTTACCTTTAAGTTATGAAACTATTGGCATACCTCGCGTTCCTTAGCTGCTTAGCCTTATCATGTACAAGTACTCGAGTGAATAAAGCGTTTAACAAGGGGCATCTTGATGAACAAGCTTCGGGTGTTTTGATTCAAGAGCTGGGTTCGGGAAAAGTTGTTTTTCAGCATCATGCCGACCATTATTTCATGCCTGCTTCGAATGCCAAATTGGTGACCTTTTTAGAAGCAACCCGCATTCTGCCTGATTCCATCCCAGCATATCGCTATGTAGAAACATCGGATACTCTTTATTTCTGGGGAACGGGTGATCCCAGTTTATTGCATCCGGATCTGCATGGAGATGCCTTGTTGAAGAAATTGCGTTCGACGAATAAAGTATTAGTCTTGGCTGATTCCGATGAAGATATTCGTCCATTGGGAAGTGGCTGGGCTTGGGACGACTATGCGGATGATTATTCTGCCGAAATCGCATCCATTCCGATGTACAATAATCAGGTTCGTTTTTCAATTAAAGCAGGAGTGGTCGAAGTATCCCCGACATATTTTGCTCCGTTCGTAAGGACAGGTACAAGTTCTTTTGTGCGGCGCGACCGGAATGCCAATTTGTTTGCATTGCCATCCATCCAAACCATGCCCACTGTGGCGGTCCCCTTTATTACATCGGCCAAGCAGACCGTTGATTTATTAAATTTCGAGGTGGGGAAACCTATTTTACACCTTACCAAACCGTATGATGCTCGTAGCATATTAGCTTACGCCGGTAAAACAGATAGCTTGTACCTTCCGATGCTGCATTTCAGCGATAATCAACTAGCAGAACAACTTTTGTATTTAATCGCGGCACAGAAAAATTGGGTTGGGCCCACAAACAAAATCATCGAAAAATTAACCAAGGAGGATTCTTTGTTGAAGCCCATAAAATGGGTTGATGGTTCAGGTCTTTCGCGTTATAATTTAATGCGGCCACAAGATTTAGTTTCTGTATTATTTAAATTGAAAGCTGAGCTAGATGAAGCTCGCTTGTTCAAGCTATTGCCTGAATCTGGCCGGACAGGTACACTTCGTAAAATGGCTCCTGATACAACCGAGTCGCGTTTTTATGCGAAGTCGGGGTCATTTGGCAACACCTATAATTTGGCAGGCTATTACCTCAACGCACAAGGGAAAAAGTATGTTTTTGCCATCATGTGTAATTTAGGAAATCGATCCATTGCGTCCATGAAACAAGATGTCATACACTTACTAAATGCCCTTCATTAGTCCAAAACGATAGATCAGGTAACTGATTGCGAAAAATCCGATGACAAAGGGGATGCTCGATGTATTTTGCAAGAGTGTACCTACCAAAAACAAACTCGAAATAAAAACGAGTAGCCGTGGCATAAAGGGGTAAGCCCAAACGCGATAAGGACGATTCAGGTTCGGTTCTGTTTTTCTTAAACGTAAAAGCGAAGCAAATCCAGCCAAATAGCTAGCTACAAAAAAGAAGGTGGCAATGTCAGATAGTCGGTCGCTAATAGATTGGCTGCTAACTAAAAAAAGACAAGCTAAACCAACCGTCATGTGCGTGGCCACTGTAGGGCTACCTTGTGCATTTACTTTTCCAGCGCCCATAAAAAATAGACCATCCCGACTCATCGAGAAGATAACCCGTGGAGCAAACATGACTTGGGTGTTTAGGATACCAAGGATACTTAGCATTAAAAATGTAGTAACCCAACGACCGGTTTGGGCTCCCAGAATCTGTTGCATCGCATCAGCTGCGGCCAATTTGCTTTGACTCAATGCTGCCCATGAAAGCGTATTCAGAATACCGATGTTGATGAGTATGTAAATTGTAGCAACGGCAATCACCCCAATGAACATCGATTTGGGCATACTTTTTACGGGGTCTTTGTTTTCTTCGGTGAAATAGGCGGCGGTGTGCCAACCGTCGAAGGCATAAAAAATGGATAGCAAAGCGGTCAGGATCCCCGACCAAAGGGGTAATCCACGCGGTGCTGCTGGGCTTACCTGCCAAGTGCCACCATCTCCTTGTGTAAAACAAATGACGATGAATCCGATGAGCGCTAATGCTTTAATTCCACTAAGCCATTCTTGTGATTTCCCGGCCAAAACGACACCCATTTGGTGGAAAAACCAAAGTAAAAGCAGGATTAAAATGGCACAGTACAATACATAATCTTGCAAACTTGGAAATAGAATCGCGAGGTATTCGCCGCATGTGTACGAGCCAAAACCTAAGGCGGTGACAGTTCCAAGCCATGAACTTAGGCCAACCATGAATCCAATGTAACGACCAAACGCCCGTTCGGCATAGCCATACCAGGCGCCAGCCTTTGGGATAGAAAGGCTTAATTCAAGCACACAGCTCACGCCTAATAGCGCATATATCGCAACAAGAACCCATAAGCCGATAATGAGCGAAGGATTATGTAAGAGTTCCGCGATGGGCCCTGGTTTGCGTAAAATGCCGGTTCCCACCGTTCCTCCCAGGGTAACCGCCACACCAAAACTGGTACCTAGTACTTTCCACAATTGATTACTTGATTTTTTCTGCATGGCTAAGACAAAAATAGATGTTTTTTTCGTTTTACCTGAGTAGATTTAGGTGTCATGCGAACAGCTTGGATTGTAATCTTTTTGGGACTATTTGTATACGCCTCCAAAGGTGATGGTCGAACCTTGGATTCTTTGAAAGAATTTGGTTTAGGATTTCATTGGCCCACCAAGCAAAAAAAAGTAGAGGTTCCCTTTGAACTACATGCAAATTTAGTTGTCATACCCCTGAAAATTAATGCCTCTGATACCTTACGGTTTTTAGTTGATACCGGTTTAGGGACTACTTTGTTAACGGACACAACTGTGTTTCGCCAATTGGGTATTAGGCCCATTCGTCAAATCGAATTGCTAGGTTTAGGGGATGGGCCTTCGATTCAAGCCCAGGTCATCATCGATGTCAAATTACAAATAGGTCAAGCTGAAGCGCATCATCAAAACTTAATCTATGTATCCAGTGATCGATTAAATCTTTCGGATTATGTGGGAACCAAAATTCAAGGTGTTTTGGGCTATGAGTTATTTTCAAATTTGGTCGTCACAATCGATTATGCCAGGCAGCGACTCATTTTGAGGCAGGCAGAAAATTATCGCTACAAAAAACGGGATGGGACCCGATTTCCAATTGCCTTGCACGACAATAAACCCTATTTGCAGGCAGCGGAGATACAAAGTAAAATAGGCCCAATGCCCAATCGGTTATTATTGGACTCGGGTGCTGGGCATGTCTTATTTTTGGAAGAGAGCGGAGTCGATTCGACCCTATTTCAATTTTCGGCAAAACCCGTCAACCTAGGGAAAGGCTTGAATGGCACAATTATGGGAAACATGGGACGCGTTCCCCAAGTACGTTTAGGGCCCTGGGTTTGGTCTAATGTTCCTGCTGCATTTCCCTTCAACAATTTCTTAAAAGATACTTCGCGTGTGCAGGGAAGTCTTGGGGGTGAATTTTTCCGTCGGTTTGTTGTCACATTTCACTACCTTGACCAATATGTCGTATTTAAGCCGATTGCGCGTATGTGGAAGCAAAAGTTTGAATTGGGATTGTCAGGATTAGGTTTGCGGGCAACAGGACCGCAATTTAGAAACTTCATTGTTGAGTTTGTTGAAGAGCATTCTCCCGCTGAGGAGGCTGGTGTATTGCCTGGGGATGAAATCTTATTGATCAATCGGGTTCAAGCTGGCAATTATCGCTTGGGGGAATTATACCACCTGTTAAAGAAAAAAGAAGGAAAACGGATTGAAATGCTTTTGCGTCGAGGCAATTCTTATCAGTTGGTGCAGTTTTCCTTGCGCCCCCTATTTTAATTCGTAATCTGCGGCAATAGGAAAGTGGTCCGAATAGGTAATGTTACGAAGCGTAACGAATTGTTTTACCTCAAAATCGTTTGAATAAAATTGATTGTCAATGCGAACGATAAATGGGCTTCTATTCAAGGTAAAGCCAAATCCGCGGCCAGCTTCTTCGAATGAATTTTTAAGTCGTTCGCGCAAGGTACCATAAGCCCATCCATAAGGGGTTTCATTTAAGTCGCCTACGACAATAACCGGATACAAACTTTCCTGAATCAAGCGATTGATCTGCGACATTTCATCCTTGTGATGGATAAATCCTTTGCGAAGCGAATTCATGATGCCGCGGCCTTCTTTCTTCGCATCTTCATAATCTTGATCACGAATTTTACCTGTTACGCGTCCCACCCGAATCCCCATCGACCACAATTGAACATTAATGATGCGAAAGGTGTCCTCCTTGGCGACGATATCTGCGTACAAATAACCGTTGGCCGAATTGCCAAATTGTTTACCTGCTTGATGGATAATGGGGTATTTAGAAAATATCGCCAAACCCATTTTTTCTTTGGCCTCAAAAAAATCTTCTTTCAAAGGAATGAACGCATAATGCGGATAGGCTTCCTTCATCATGTTGATGCTCCGATATGCCTTGCGATCCGCATGGGAATAGAACTCTTGAAAACATTTGACATCCGCTTGGTATTTCAACATAAAACTTTTTAGCGCTTTGACCTTTTCTTCATTGCCACTGTAATTATTGGAATACATGCCATAGACATTATAACTCAAGACACGAAGGTCTTTTTTTGTTACGGGCTTAGCGGTATTCCATACAATACTTCGTTGAATAAAGCCATAGCCTAAGGCAAGGACAATCAGTGGCAATAAGGCGCGTTTGGCCCGACGAAACATCCAATAAATCAAGGAAATTAAACAAAGCACTTGCGCATACGGCAAGGTCATCATAATGAAGCCTGCAATCCAATGATCTATGATGAGGGAATAACTCAATAAATAGGTCAGTAGCGTGTAAAGGCACAATGGCAAGGTTCCTAACCAGATCAAGGAAGAGATGATTTTCTTACTAACGGATTCGTCGGTTTTTCGCTTTGCCATGACTCAAAGATACACAATCCAAGGCATTTTATAAATTTTGTAAAGACCTTTGGGATTTTTCAAAATATTTCCTACTTTTGCAATCCCTTTGAGGGAAACCATTTTAGAATCGCATTCAATTTTAAAAACAACATATTATGGCAAAGGTTTGTCAATTAACTGGAAAGAGAACTCGTGTAGGTAACAACGTATCACACGCGAACAATAAGACAAAACGTAAGTTTTATCCGAACTTGCAGACAAAGAAATTTTTCTTAGAGTCTGAAGGTGTTTGGGTTCGTATGAAAGTATCTGCGAAAGCAATCCGTACGATCAACAAAAACGGTTTCGAGAAAACATTAATCGCATCTGCTCGCAAGGGTACTTTGTCGATCTAATTATATCAAGATTTTTACCGAAATTAGCCTCCTTGAAACCAAGGAGGCTTTTTTTATTTGCCCATGTTAAGCTCAGCTGAATTTACACGTTATCAAAAGCAATTGGCCATTCCCGAATGGGATGAGGCAAAACAATTGATGCTCAAGCAAGCGCACGTCTTGATTGTCGGAGCGGGTGGCCTGGGCGTAAGCGTGATTCCCTACCTCGCCGCAGCCGGTGTGGGGAAACTGACACTCATCGATCACGACCTCGTGGATTTAAGTAATTTAGGCCGACAAACCATTTATCAAACAAATCAAATCGGTCAATCGAAGGTTTTAATGGCTAAAGCTTATGTGGAGGCATTGAATCCCGAAGTGCAAGTAGAAGCGATTATGGAAAAATTTTCCATTTCAAATCATCAGCTTGTAGAATCAGTGGATCTCGTCGTGGATTGTACGGATAATTTTGATACTCGCTATTTGATTAACGATACCTGCGTCAAATTTGGAAAGGCTTTTGTTTATGCGGCGATACATACTTGGGAAGGCCAACTGGCCGTTTGCAATGCCTTTGGAACAGGACCTACCTATCGTTGTTTGTTTCCTGAGGAGCCTTCGGCTGGGGAAATTCCAACATGTAATGAAGCCGGCGTGCTTGGTTTCTTACCGGGAATGATGGGATTAATGCAGGCCAAAGAAGCTATTTTTTATCTTGCCGGCATGTCATCTCCAGCACATAATCATTTGTTGCGCTGGGATGTTCGCTCTATGCGTATGCATCAATTTCGAATGGAGCGTGCAGCGGATGCGGCTGAACGCATATTTTCAGGCAAGGTTTGGGAGCCTATTGAAATGGAAGCTCAGGAAGCGGCTTCGCGTTTAGCATCGGGAGAAATAAAATTTGTCTTGGATGTTCGTGAGCCATTCGAGTGGGAAATAGCTAGCATTTCGAGTTCCATGTTCATGTCGATGAATTCATTACATCCCGATTTAATTCCACGGAATGTTCCTGGTATCGTTTTATGCCACCACGGAATGCGTTCCATGTTTGTAATCAAGCACCTGCACCAACTAGGTTTTGAGCACCTCATTAATTTAGCTGGCGGCATTGATGCGTGGTCACGCGAGGTGGATGATTCCATCCCCCGTTATTAAGAAACGATATCGCCGTACAAGTCGAATTCTTCTGCCTTGTTGATTTTCACTTGAACAAAATCTCCCTGACGGGCAAATTGTTCTGCTGGAATTAACACTTCATTGTCTACCTCTGGGGAATCGTGTTCGGTACGCCCCACAAAGAATCCACTTTCCTTGCGATCGACCATAACCTTGAAAGTTTGGCCAATCTTCGCTTGATTCAATTCCTCCGAAATACCTTGTTGGAGCGCCATAATCTCATCCGAACGCTCTTGTTTTACCTCTTCCGGAACATCATCCTGTACAGAATAGGCATGCGTATTCTCTTCGTGTGAATAATTGAATATGCCTAATCGATCAAAACGCATACGCTCTACAAAGGAATAGGTCTCTTCAAAATCAGCATCCGTTTCGCCTGGATAGCCCGAAATTAAGGTTGTTCGCAAAGCAATTCCAGGTACTTTTTCACGGATATCCGTGATTAATTGTTCTGTTTTCTCGCGCGTAATTCCACGGCGCATGTGCTTTAACATCGCATCGGATCCACTTTGAAGCGGCATATCCAAGTACTTACAGATGTTTTCACGTTCCGCCATGGTTTGCAAAATTTCCATCGGGAAACCAGCGGGATAAGCATATTGTAAACGAATCCATTCGATGCCTTGGACATCGGATAGACGTTCAAGTAATTCTTTTAATTGGCGGCCAGACTTCCCTTCGCCCTTCAAATCCAAGCCATAAAAAGTCAAATCTTGAGCAATTAGAATTAACTCTTTCGTCCCTTTCTTGGCTAATGAGCTAGCCTCTTTGACTAATTCATCCATCGGACGAGAAACGTGTCCGCCGCGCATAAGCGGAATTGCACAGAAACTGCATGGGCGGTCGCAACCTTCTGCAATTTTTAAATAGGCATAATGTGCGGGCGTTGTTAATAAACGTTCGCCAACTAGTTCATGTTTGTAGTCGGCCTTCAAGGCTTTCAGTAAGCGAGGTAATTCATTCGTTCCAAAGAACGAATCGACCATCGGGATTTCACGTTCTAAGTCGTCTTTGTAGCGGTGCGATAAGCAACCTGTGACGTATAATTTGTCAATCTTACCAGCTTCTTTGGCATCTGCATAACGCAAAATGGTATCGATTGATTCTTGTTTAGCATTGTCTATAAACCCGCATGTATTCACCACAACAATGTTTGCTGTGTCTTTTTTTGCCTCGTGTGTCACCTCCAAGCCGTTTCCTTTTAACTGGGTAAAAAGGACTTCGGAGTCAACTAGGTTTTTGGAACAACCGAGTGTAACAATATTGATGGATGGCTTTAGACTAACTTTGGTTTTCATGCGTGTGTTGAATAAGCATGCAATTTACGAATTAATTTGCAGCTTCAGGCGGATTTTCATTCCCACGGGATACAAGTATTGAATTCTTTTTTTAGTATTGTAAATCGTAAACTTATTTATCCTCATGAAAAAATTGATATTGATTTGCGCATGTATGGCATCAGGTTTGATGGCATTCGGGCAAGGACTTAACTCGCTTTCGAAACAAGAAAAGAAAGATGGGTACAAATTATTATTCGACGGAAAGACTTTCACGGGTTGGCATACGTACGGAAAACCGGGTAAAGTTGGGGCCTCTTGGACCATCGAAAATGGCATCATTGGTTTTGATTTAGCCAAAAAAGACGGTGGCGATTTAATCACCGACGCGGAATATGTGAATTATGATTTTTCTGTCGATTGGAAAATCTCACCGAATGGAAATAGTGGAATTATCTTCAACGTAACGGAAGATCCCGTAAAATACCACAGTACGTATAATACAGGTCCTGAGATGCAGGTGCTTGACGATGCGGGTCATCCGGATGGGAAGATCATCAAACATAATTCAGGAGATTTATATGATCTGATTAAATCATCGGTCAATGTGACCAAGCCTGTAGGCGAATGGAATACAGCCCGTATTGTTAATAACCGAGGTTTATTGCAATTATATTTAAATGGTGCAAAGGTTGTGGAAACACGTACGGATGATGCGAATTGGAAGGCGATGATTGCCGGATCTAAATTCAAGACGATGCCAGGTTTCGGTGTGAATATGCAAGGTCGAATTGCTTTACAAGATCATGGAAATCCCGTTTGGTACCGAAATATTAAAATCAAAGAATTGTAAATAAAATAGGGGGCACAAGCCCCCTATTTTATTTTAATACGTAATAAGTTCATGTCTGACGTAATGAACACATATTTCCCGTCGGCACCACCAAAGGCCACATTCGAATTACGATTCCCTGTAGCGATTCGACCTAATAATTTTCCAGCTGAGTTGATGATTAATACACCACCCGGACCTGTTGTCCATACATTTCCTTTCGTGTCTACTTTCATCCCATCGTAACCACCCCTGATGCCTTCCTTAGCTAGTTCTGCTGCATCAAAAAATAATTTACTCTCACCCAAATTTCCAGCTTTATCCACCGGGTAGGCGTTAATCAGCGTGGGGCGTTCCGAAGTTCCTACATACAAAATACTTTCATCGGGACTGAAGGCAAGTCCATTGGGTCTGCCTAAATCTTTAATCTGTAAACTGATTTCTCCTTTTGTGTTAATGCGATATACTCCTTGAAAATCGAGTTCCTTGGCAGGTTCAGGTTTGCCCCGACCGGGTAATCCGTAGGGTGGGTCTGTAAAATAGTAGTCGCCTGATTTCTTTTGTACGAGGTCATTGGGACTATTCAGTTGCTTTCCTTCGTAGGTATGTGCCAAGGTTTTTTTCTGATCCGGATGATTCAGGGGCATTTCCGCAATCCGACGATCTCCATGTTCACAGGATACCAAGTTTCCTTTTGTATTAATGATCAAGCCGTTTGCTCCGGGTTCCTCCGAGTAAACCCCTGTGCCAGTATACCCTGCGGGTTTTAGGAATACTTCGAGTCCTTTGGCCTCTGACCACTTATGAATGGTGTTTTCGGGTACGTCGGTGAAAAGTAAATAGCCTTCCTTTTTTACCCAAACAGGGCCTTCGGACCACGTAAATCCTTGGGCAACGATTTCAATTTTGGCTGTCGTGTCAAGCAAAGCATCTAATCCAGCATCATAGCGATGGATTTTGCCAATGGTGGGATATTGAGCCATCGTGCTTAAACCTAAGCTCAATAGACCCATTGTTACAAGTATTTTTTTCATAGCTCAAAAAAAATGGGCCGAAGCCCATTTTCATTATAGGTGTTTCTTTTTACTTTCTTTGACCGCAAAGTCGGCGGCACGCGCCGTCAAGGCCATGTAAGTCAACGAAGGATTCACACATGACGTAGAAGTCATACAAGCGCCATCCGTCACAAATACGTTCTTCACGCCGTGCAATTGGTTGTTCCCATTTAACACAGACGTTTTGGGATCACGGCCCATGCGAGCAGTTCCCATTTCGTGAATCGCCATACCTGGGTAAGATCCATTGTCGAATGCGCGAACGTTTTTCAAGCCTGCGCTCTCCAACATCTCTTTGGCATCTTCCATCATGTCTTTCCGCATTTTCATTTCATTCTCTTTGAATTCTGCGTCAAATACAACCACGGGAATGCCCCACTTATCTTTTGTGCTTGGATCCAAATACATTTTGTTCTCGTGGTATGGCAATGTCTCACCAAATCCACCCAAGTTCATGGTCCATGGTCCTGGTTTCGTCATCGAATCTTTGTAGTCAGCTCCGAAACTCATGTCGTTTACGCCGCGATTCCAGCTCTGACGAGATCCGCCACCTTGGTATCCGAATCCACGTAAGTAGTCGCGCTTATCGTTTCCAATATTTCGGTAGCGTGGAATGTAGATACCATTTGCGCGTCGGCCAATGTAGTATTTATCTTCATCACCTTCCCAAGTACCTGCGGCACCCACACGGAAGTGGTGATCCATCAAATTGTGTCCTAACTCGCCTGAGTCATTCCCTAAACCATTTTGGAAACGAGAGGATTTTGAATTTAATAATAGGGCTGTCGTCGCGACAGTCGAACCACAAACAAAAATGATTTTTGCAAAGTACTCACGAACATCTTTGGTTACGGTATCAATCACGCGCACACCGGTAGCTTTTTGCTTTGCATTGTCAAATAAAATTTCTGATACAACAGAATCTGGGCGTAAAGTCAATAAACCTGTTTTCGCTGCCGGTGGAAGCGTACACGATTGCGTACTGAAGTATGCACCATATGGACAACCCAAACGGCATTTATTACGATATTGACAAGCCGACCGACCAATTTTCAATTGAGCTTCTTTCGCTTCGGATAAGTTGGCCACCCGACCAATCGTCATGTTACGACCTGGGAAATTCTTTTCAATGCGCTGACGCACTTCTTTTTCCACGCAATACATATCCATCGGTTTCAGGAATTCCGAATCGGGTAATTGGGGTAATCCTAAAGCCTCCCCAGAAATACCAACGTGTTTCTCAACATACGAGTACCAAGGTGCGATGTCTTTGTAACGAATGGGCCAATCCACCGCGATGCCATCTTTTAAGTTGGCCTCAAAGTCGATATCCGACAAACGATACGTTTGTCTTCCCCACATGATGGATTTTCCACCCACGATGTCGGGGCGGAACCAGTCGAAGCGTTTCACTTCTTTGTAAAGCGCATCGGAATCATTCATCCAATATTTCTCGGTCATCTCATTGTAGGGATAATCACGGGAAAGTTTTGGGTGTGATGCCTTTTGCTCGTTGGTCAATAAACCATTGTATTTAAAATCCCAAGGATCTTTGTAGCTTGGTTCATAAGCCGTTACGTGGTCGAACTTCTTTCCTTTTTCAAGGACAAGCACGCGTAAGCCTTTTTCGGTTAGTTCCTTGGCAGCATATCCGCCAGAAACGCCAGATCCTACGACGATCGCGTCATAAGTCATCGATTTGATTGCGTCAATGTTCAGATTCATAGTGCCCAAGTTTTTTGTGAAGGTGATAATGGCATACAGCCGTCAAATTTGCCTGGAATAGGCAGGTATTCTAAAGCCTTAGTTGCCCCGATTTCCGAGGTAAAATAGCCCGTTGTTGTTAATTCTTTTATCATAAAGAAGAACGTAGGCTGGCCTTTTTTGCTTTTACGTATGGCGTCAGACTCGAGCATGCACGTGGTCAATGCCTCTTTGCGTTGCGTGGAAGATGCATCCACGAATCCTTTTCCAAAGCGCGTTTGGCAATCAGAATCTAATTTAGTCAAACCTTCTGCAAATGCTTTCTGGTTTGCTTCCGGATAACAATCTTGGACAACGCGCAAGATAAATTTTTCTACACCCGCTGCTTTAGCACCTGGAGTATCAGTCGTAGGAATGATGGTATCGGCTATTTCAGCTACCAAAGATTCTTGTGCGGCAGAAAACTGCACAAAAGTAGCATGTGATTTTTGGCCATTGAGCCCAGCCATCGCAGGCGCGGAAATCATGCCGCCCATTAAGATGCTGAGGCGCTGAATGGCGTCCCGTCGGTTTATGTTCATAGGTAATAGGATTTTACGTATCAAATATAGGACATTTTTTTACGTTGCCAAACAGCCAAGGTTTACGTAGCTTTGCCAATCCTTGAAGGTTTGGCAAAGCTAAGTTCCCATAGCCTAACGAAAAAAGCGTATGTCCCTTGTATCAGTTAACGCATTATCTCAAAAAATTCAGCAAGCTATTGCCGCGAAATATCCTGTAAATGAGGCTAAGGCCATTGCACATGGGTATTTAAATATGACTTGCGGTATCAATACCTTGGATATTTTGTTGGATAAAGCTGTCAATGAGCCTACTTCTTTTTCGCAAGATTTATCCCGACTTGCTGCCGGGGAACCCCTACAATACGTGACAGGAAAGGCCTATTTTTTTGACCGACTCTTTTCCTTGAATGCGGCGACCCTCATTCCCCGACCGGAAACAGAAGAGCTCGTAAGTCAAGTACTGACTTTAGTAGGAAAAGAAAATAAGCGGGTCTTGGATATTGGCACAGGTTCCGGCTGCATTGCGATTACCTTGGCTTTGGAAGCACCGCAAGCTCAAATCAGTGCCTGGGATGTTGCGGCGGATGCCGTTAACATGGCGCAGGAAAATGCTGATCAATTAGGTGCGCAAGTTACTATTACTCAACAGGATGTTTTTGCTTGGACAAACGATAGCAATACTTGGGACATCATCGTTTCGAATCCTCCTTATGTCTTGCATGCAGAAAAGGCCGAAATGGAATCCCATGTGCTAGATCATGAACCCCATTTGGCACTATTTGTGTCTGATGAAGATCCATTAATTTTTTATCGGGTGATTGGCGAGATGGCTCAGCAACGATTAACGCCCGATGGATTCCTTTGTTTCGAAATAAACCGGGCGTTTGGAGAACAAAATGTTGCGCTAGCTAAAGCGCAAGGATTTAATAATATCCAATTAATCAAAGATTTTCATGGCAATGATCGGATGCTTATTGCGCAGAAATCAGCTCATTAATTCCAATCAAAAAAGCATAATCTTTCGCGATATCTTTGAAGCGTTTGTATCGTCCTGAGGCACCCCCATGGCCAGCCGACATATCGCAATCCAACAACAAGATGTTATCATCCGTTTTTGTTTGACGCAATTTTGCCACCCATTTGGCAGGTTCCCAATATTGTACTTGAGAATCATGTAAACCCGTCGTAACAAAAAGATGTGGATAATCTTGCGCTATTACATTATCATAGGGGGAATAGGATTTCATGTAGTGATAATGGTCTTCGTTTTTGGGGTTGCCCCATTCTTCCCATTCGCCGGTCGTCAACGGAATCGTTTCATCTAACATAGTCGTCACCACGTCTACAAATGGTACGGCCGCAATCACCCCAGCAAATAGGCTAGGAGCCATGTTGATAATTCCTCCCATGAGCATGCCGCCTGCTGAACCACCTTGGGCAAATAATCGATGTTCGTCCACTTTTCCGATGTTGACCAAATGTTTTCCACAGTCGATGAAGTCGGTGAACGTATTCATTTTTCGCATCATTTTGCCATCCTCGTACCAGTGACGCCCCATTTCTTGGCCCCCACGAATATGTGCTATGGCAAAGGCAAAACCACGATTTAGTAAGGATAGACGACTCGACGAAAAATAGGGATCCATGCTGTATCCGTAGGAACCGTAGGCATACAGTAATAATGGGCCTTTTTGGTAGCCTTTTTTATAGACGAAGGAGATGGGTACTTGGACGCCATCGCGGGCGGTTGCCCATAAGCGCTCGGATTGGTAGTCGTTTTTGTCAAAGCCTCCTAGGACACGGTCCTCTTTCAATAAAGTAGACTTTTTGCTCGTACCGTCGTATTCCAAAACGGAATTTGGACATGTCAACGAGGTGTAGTTATACCGAAGTATTTTACTACGATAATCTACATTGATGCCGATGTTTACTTGAAAAACCTCTTCATCCATCTTGATGAATTCATTCGATTCTCCTTGAATCAATTGGATTTGAGATAATCCATTGGTTTTTACTTCCAAAGCAATCCATTCGGTTGTCGCATCGAAATCCTCCAAGAAAACCTCGGGACGATGGGCTACGAGCGTTTTCCAGGCAGACTTTTCTGTCGGGCCATTCACGGAACATTCCATCAATTGAAAGTTGGTCGAATCTTGATCATTCGTCCGAATCAAAAATCGATCGGCTTGGTGCTCTATAAAATACTCTAAACCGCGTTCACCCGCCTGAAATACTGCGAAATTACCCGTCGGGTTATCCGTCTTCAAAATTCGATACTCCGAATAAACGCCTTGTTGGCTTGATACCGAGAAGATATATTCCCTCGATTTACTTCGGCTCAAGCCCATGTAGCACTCCTCGTTTTTTTCTTCATACACCAAAACATCGTCACTTACGGGTGTGCCAAGTTTATGGCGGTAGACTTTGGAAGCCAATAAAGTTTGTGGATCACGGAGTAGGTAGAAAAAATAATTTGAATCTGCCGACCACGCATAGGATCCCCCTTCAGTATTTTCGATTTTATCTGGGAGAAGTTCTCCGGTCTGCAGGTTTTTAAAGTAAACGGTGTAATTCCTCCGACTTACCGTATCTGTGGCATAAGCAAGAATTTGTTCATTATCAGATAATGCCAAACCGCCTACGGCAAAATAGGCTTCTTCTTTTCCTAGCTGGTTTCCGTGTAGGAGAATTTCTTCAGGTGCATCGAGACTTCCTTTTTTGCGGCAATACAAGGGATACTCGCCTCCGGTTTCGTAGCGGTGGTAGAACCAATCTTTGCCATTGAAATAGGGAACTGATTGTTCATCAGACACCATACGCCCCTTCATTTCTTCAAACAGTTCGTTTTGAAGGTTTTCGGTGGGTTTAAGCACATTTTTGGTATACCTATTTTCTTGATTGAGGTAATCAATGACCGCTGGGTCTTCGGGATTGTTTAACCAAAAATAGGGGTCTTGTCGGATGTCGCCGTGTATCGTTAATTCTTTCGGAATTTGGCTTGCTTGTGGCGGATTGGGGAGATTTTGTAACATGGCTACAAGTTAAAAATAAATTTATGGAGGAAAAAGGAACGTTTATCCTTGAAAAAGCATTTTAGTGTAAAAATTGGCAAGGCATATCGTTTTATTTATACCTTTGCCAGACAACAAACCTTAAATTTTTCAAAAAATGAATAAGTCAATTTGGATTGTATTAGGCGTTATAGCGTTAGTTATTTTTTGGGGCGTAGGTGCTCGCAACAGCATGGCGACCAGTGATCAGGAGGTAAAGGCTTCATGGGCGAATGTTCAAAGTGCCTATCAACGTCGTGCGGATTTGATCCCGAATTTAGTCAAGACGGTACAAGGGGTAGCGAATTTCGAGAAATCAACCTTGACAGCAGTTATTGAGGCACGTGCATCAGCGACACAAATGAAATTAGATTCTAAGGATTTGAGTCCGGAGAATATGCAAAAATATCAAGCCGCTCAATCCTCATTAGGAGGCGCATTATCGCGTTTGATGGTGGTGGCTGAGAATTATCCACAATTGAGAGCAACAGAGAATTTCTCGGAATTACAAGCGCAATTGGAAGGAACTGAAAACCGCATTAAAGAAGAGCGTGATCGTTTTAACGATTCGGTGAAAGGATATAATTCCTTAATCGTGACTTTCCCGAACAATCTAATCGCTTCATTCTCAGGTTTTGCTGAGAAGGGATTCTTTCAAGCGGAATCAGGTTCTGAGAAAGCACCGGAAGTAAATTTTGACGAGAAGAAATAAGATGCATTTAAGCGCGGTACACGAGGCAGAGATTATTCAGGCGATTCAGGAGGCGGAAAAAAAGACTTCTGGAGAGATTCGTGTACACGTAGAAAGTCATTGTGAAGGGCACCCGATCGAACGATCGAAGGTGCTCTTTTTTCAATTAGGGATGCAAAAGACCGATTTGCAGAATGGTGTATTGGTTTACTTAGCTGTGAAAGATCGTAAGTTTTCGATTATCGGGGATAAGGGAATTGATGCGAATGTCCCGCTCGAATTTTGGGAAACCATTCGAGATGAAATGCGCCCCTTATTAGCAAAAGAAGCATTTGGAGCCGGATTGGCTTTGGGTGTTCGTCGGATAGGAGAGGCCTTAGCGATTTACTTTCCATACCAGCGGGAAGATGTGAATGAATTATCGGATGAGTTGTCGTATGGGGAATAGCGTTAGGTTACTAATCGGTTTTTTATTGCTTTCTGTGAGCATGTGGGGGCAGGATATTCCTGCAAAACCCGATGGTTATGTCCTTGATCAAGCCGGATTGTTGCAGGCGAATGAAGCCCAACAATTGGAGCAGAAGCTGCGTGGCTATGCGGATTCAACTTCAACACAATTTGCGGTCGTTTTAGTCCCTAGTACGGGGAATTCAGATCCTTATGATTACGCCATGGCGATCGGTAAAACCTGGGGTGTAGGCCAAAAAGGGAAGAATAATGGCGTTGTCATTTTGGTGTCTATGGACAACCGAAAAATTCGGATTGTGACGGGACGCGGCATTGAGGACGTATTGCCTGACGCGACTTGTAAACGTATCATCAATCGAATTCTTAAACCTTATTTTAAACGGGGAGATTATTACAATGGTTTAGATGTTGCAACGACCGAAATGATGCAACGGGCAAGCGGACAATTTCAGTCGGAAGATTCTGATGAGCCATCCGGTATTCCTGTGTTTATTATCGTCTTCTTGATTATTATCATTATTAACATCATTCGTGCCATCAAAAATAAGGGTGGCGGTTCTAATACAGGATCACGTGGAGGTGGCATGTTTTTTCCACCCATTTTCTTAGGAGGTGGCGGTTATGACCGAGGAGGTTCATCCGGCGGTGGAGGCTTTGATTTCGGCGGTTTTGGTGGTGGAGATTTTGGTGGAGGCGGAGCCGGTGGGGATTTTTAAATAATGCGTATCTTTGTGCAAAATTAAAAGCAATTGAAAGATATCATTCAAGCCAATCTTCAGGAAGCCCAACAGGTTTTAGATCAATTTTTTAGCAATCCTGCAAAAATCGAATCCATTGAAAATGCAGCGAAATGTTTAGTGGGGGCACTCCAACAAGGCAAAAAAATTATTGCCTGTGGAAATGGAGGAAGCCATTGCGATGCGATGCATTTTGCAGAAGAGTTGTCGGGCCGTTACCGTGAAAACCGTCCTGCATTAGCAGCGATGGCGATTTCGGATCCTTCTCACATTTCCTGCGTGAGCAATGATTTTGGCTATAATTTTGTTTTTTCCCGTTTCATTGAGGGATTAGGAAATGCCGGAGATGTCCTGTTTGGGATATCTACCAGCGGTCATTCTGCCAATATCATTGAGGCAGTGAAAGCTGCACAAGCAAAAGGAATGGCCGTAGTTTTATTGACAGGAAAAGATGGTGGCCAATTGGCTTCCTTTGATAATGTCTTTGAGGTGCGTGTAGATCACTTCGGATATGCCGATCGGATTCAAGAGATCCATATCAAGGTGATACATATTTTGATTCAATTGATTGAAAAGGAGATGGGGTTTTAGGTCGTGAAGAGTGAAGAGTGAAGAGTGAAGAGTGAAGAGGTGGTGGGTAATCGAATATAAATTTCATTGCGACTGGTGACTAGCGACTAGTGACTGTACATATAAACAAAAACATTTTGACATTTAAAGAACTTGGCTTAGCCGAAAAATTATTAGAAGGGATCGAATCCATGGGCTATAAGACGGCCACACCCGTGCAAGAGCAGGTGATGAAGCCAATTTTAGCTGGACGCGATGTCTTAGCATCGGCTCAGACGGGTACAGGGAAAACGGCTGCATTTTTGTTGCCAATTATCCACAAATTATTGACGGAAGATCATTCCGAAAATCACATCAATGCCTTGATTATTGTCCCTACCCGCGAACTTGCCGTTCAAATTGCCGGTAACATGGAAGGTTTGGGATACTTCACGAATGTAAGTTGCATGCCTGTTTATGGTGGAGGCGATGGCAATTCGTTTACAACAGAAAAGACAGCTTTAACTTCTGGAGTTGAGTTGGTCGTTTGTACGCCAGGTCGTATGATTGCCCATTTGAATATGGGATATGTAGATTTAAAACATGTGAAGTATTTGGTCTTGGATGAGGCGGATCGCATGTTGGACATGGGTTTCCATGATGATCTGATGAAGATTACGGGATACTTACCTAAGGAGCGTCAAAACCTTTTATTTTCGGCTACCATGCCACCTAAAATGCGCGACCTCGCTCGGAAATTGATGCAAGATCCGGTGGAGGTGACGATAGCCGTTTCTAAACCCCCGGAGGCGATTGTTCAAGAGGCTTTTGTCGTCTATGAGAAACAAAAAAGTGCACTGGTTAAACATTTATTGAAGCGTCAGGATTATACGCGCGTGATTGTATTTTGTTCTCGTAAGCAAAATGTGAAGTCATTGACTTCTGATTTGAAACGCGCGCGTTTCTCCGTGGAGGAGATTCATTCGGATTTGGAGCAAGATGTTCGCGAACAAGTTTTGCAGGATTTTAGAAATAAAAAAACTAAAATCTTGGTGGCAACGGATATTTTGAGTCGGGGAATCGACATCGATGAAATCGAGCTAGTGATCAACTACGACGTTCCAAATGATGGAGAAGATTACATTCACCGCATTGGTCGGACCGCACGTGCACAAACGAAAGGAACGGCGTATACCTTAATTACTGAAGCCGAGCAACGGAAATTTGCAGCGATCGAACGATTGTTAGAAAAGGAAGTTACTAAATCTCCCGTGCCGGAGGAATTTGGGGAAACACCTGCCTATAATCCGAGCGAAGCAAAAGCTTTCAAACCGGGCGGCGGTGGATTTAAAGGAAAGAAGAAGGTCTGGAAGAAAAGACCACCGCAAGCATAATAAAAAAGGCGCTATTCGTAGCGCCTTTTTTTATGTTGATTAATAACTTCCGCCATCATCCCCTTCGGTACCTACCAAAGAGTCTACCAGACGACCAAAGATATCTTTGATGCTTGGTGGTTTTGGTTTTGTTTTATCAGGTGGACTTGGTTGTGAAGAAGGGATATTAGGTACTTCCTCTGTGCTTTCTTCTGCCGCATTGATTTGGTCAAAGTACACTTGAACCAATCCAATCGAAGTAGCAAAAGCTGGATCTTTAATGTCCGTAGTTAAACCAAAGGCAGCGGTTGCTTCTGGTAATCCAATGCGTGTTTCTAATCCTGTTACTTTTTGGAACAAATCATCTAAATCAGGCAATTGTGCTCCACCACCACAAATAACAATTCCTCCACGTAGCAATTGAGCCTGCGTCGTTTTTTGAATTTCAGCCATCACAATTGCGGCTAATTCCTTCATACGCTCTTCAATAATGATTGCCACATTCTTAACTGAGATCGGAGTCGGTTTTCTTCCCGCAATTCCCGGAATCAAGACTACTTCATTTAAATCGATTAAGCGATGCAATGCCGTACCAAATCTCGTTTTCAATGCCTCTGCATGTTCCGCTGTTACGTCTAAACTGATGCGCAAATCTTCTGTTATTCGATCGCCACCCCAGTTTAATACCGTTGCATGTTTTAAACGCTTGTTTTGATAAATACTGATTTCGGTTGTTCCGCTTCCAATGTCAACTAAAACGACACCTTGTTGTTTTTCTTCCGCATTTAATACGGAGCTTGAACTTGCCAAGGGGCTGAAATATAAATTTCCTCCTTTGATATGGTCTGATTCTGCCGACTTCAACGTGCGGCTAAATAATTCAAATTTATCGAGTTGAGCAGTAATGACCATGAAATTACCTTGAATCGCTGCGCCAATTTGGCCAATGGGTTCCAAAGTTTCCGGTAGATTCCCAACTTTAAAGCCGATCGGTAAGGTGTGTAAAACGCATGGGTTTTTCTCCGCTACGTTCTTTTTCGCCTCTTCCGTAATATCGAAAATATCCTTTACCGTAACGGGATCCGATGGGTTTTTACGCGTTTTCGAAATCGTGAAAGGCGTTACTTTGATATGGCTACCTGATAAGTTTGAAGAGAAAAAATATTCTTTTGACTTACCTGGCAATGCTTGTGCAATTTGATTGATTGCATCTGCAATGGCAGTCGATGTCTTATTGATATTAACGATTTCTCCGTGTAAAATGTACCCGGATGTACTTGAGGTTCCAGTAGCTACGATTTCCAACTGCCCATTCGCTGTTTGCTTTCCAGCAACCGCGCGTACAGATGAACTTCCAATATCTAGACCAATGATTAAATCGTTTCGCATATAATAAGAACTATAAAGTATGTTGAATTCTACTAAAATATAAAATTAGGCAATTAATCACAAATTACCTGATTCTTATATTTCAGGTGTACCCAATGGTAGGTATTCCAACCTTTATTGGGGATGATTTTCTTGTAAAACAAGGCCAGTTTTTTGAACTTGGTTTCTATTTTAATGGGTAAACCAAAGTCTATATACGTTTGTCCCATCGCTGGAATTAAGACCACACCGCCATCGGCTGCGACGATTACTTGCGTAATCTGAGCGCGCCAGAAATCATCATTATTAATGAATTCAAATAAGGGGATTAAGGTTTTTCCTCGTTCGTCCAATAAGTCTTTCCGTTTGCCTGTGAAAAAGGGGCCTGATGCGATCAGCACGCGTGGGGTAAAGAGCGAACTCGTCCCGATGAATTTGCCTTCATGCGTCACATATTGATCCTTGTAATTGGATTCACCGGATGTAAAATGCAGTATTCGCGCAATGGGGCGATATTCTTTAACTGAAATGATGATTTTCCCGCTAAAATCATGATGTGCCTCACAGGATTTAACAAGCGGGATTTTTTTTACGCGCTGTTCAATTTTGTGTAAGGAAATTTCATCTAAGGGTTTGTCGACGAAATAATCGGTCCCTTGATTCGTAACCATGACATTGATGTCCTGCTTGCTGAGGAGCGGTCTTTCATTTTCAGAGTCTAATTTGATGACAATTCCGGTGCATTTGATTTCCCGGGTTTTCATCTCCGCGAATATGATTGCGCCAATAGCCATCGCAGCTAAAATCACCAAGGTGATTAGCTTTTTGACACGCGCGAAATCAATTCGAATTTTCTGACTCATGGTAAAATATCCTACGAAGTTACAGCCATTTTTAAATCATTCAAAAGTAAGTCGATATCTCCAGCACCCATTGTCACCAAAAGTTTTGGTTTCTCTTGTTTCATGCGGTCAATAAACGCTGTTTTGCTAATTACATGCTTGTTTTGGCTTGGAATTTTTTCCAATAATAAATTTGAATCAATGCCCGGAATTGGGAGTTCACGTGCTGGATAAATATCCAATAAATAGATTTCATCCGCGATCGCTAAGCTCTCCCCAAATTCCGCTAAGAAATCCCGTGTGCGCGAAAATAAATGGGGCTGGAAAATGGCGACCAATTTTTCGTTGGGATATAAGGCCTTCACCGATTTCAAACAAGCCGTTATTTCTGCGGGATGATGTGCATAGTCATCAATTAAAACATGTTCCGTAGTTTCAACATGGTATTCAAAGCGTCGCTTGACCCCTTTGAAACTAGCAATTCCATCTTTTACTTCTTCCGGCGTAAGTCCATGATACATAGCCAAAGCTGCGGCGGCTAATGCATTTTCAATGTTATGAAACCCTGGTATGCGCATGGGAATATCCGTGATTTGCCCGCCCGGATAGACCATGTCGAACACCATGCGATGATTCTCGATTCGAATATTTTGTGCTTGATAATCTCCTTGGTTAATTCCAAAGGTCTTAGATCCCTCTGGTGCTTGTAGCGTTAATCCCGCTTTTTGAATAAAAAAGCCACCGGGTTTAACTTGGTTGACGAACAACTGGAAAGATTCCAGGACTTGTTCGGCTGCCCCATAAATATCGAGGTGATCCGCATCGGTTGATGTGACCACTGCCGCCTGAGGAAATAAGGTTAGAAAAGAACGATCGTATTCGTCGGCCTCAACCACAGAAACGATATTTTCTTGCCCTTTATTGGGAATAAAATTCGTGCCATAGTTTTGGGTAATTCCACCTAAAAAAGCGGTTACGTTTTTATGGGCATGAACTAATAAATGCGTCAATAGGGACGAAGTAGTCGTTTTGCCATGTGTTCCCGCTACGGCAAGTGTTGGGATTTGTTCCGTCATCCAGCCGAGAATTTGCGATCGTTTCAATAAGGTAATACCCGCATCGATTAAGAAGTTTTTCTCAATATGGTCGGCAGGAATTGCTGGGGTGTAAATAAATAAGCAGGCCGAAGGATTTTCGAGGCAGATGGGAGGAATCAATGCTACATCATCGCTGTAATGAATGTCCATTCCTTCTGCAACAAGTGTTTTCGTTAGCGGGCTTTCTGTTTTGTCATATCCAGCCACAGGAAATCCATTTTGCAGGAACCAGCGTGCGAGTGCCGACATACCGATTCCGCCGATCCCTAAAAAATACACTTGTTTCAGTTCCGCTAATTTGATGTCTATGCGCATGTAGAATTCTTAAGGATTGTTTCTGCAATTTCTTGGGCAGCTTTGGGTCTTCCCATACCAAAACTATTTTCTGCTAAGGTGTTCAATAAGGTTTTGTCTGCCAATGTCTTCAGTGCTGTAGGTACTAAATTTTCTTTTGCAAGCACATCCTGCACTAATATGGCTGCATTTTCTTGCACGAGGCTTTTGGCATTTTCCGTTTGATGATCTTCTGCAGCATTGGGAAAGGGAACCAAGATACTGGGTTTTCCTGCCAAACAAATTTCCGAAACGGATAATGCACCTGCACGCGAAACGACCAAGTCGGCCATCGCATAGGCTAAATCCATTTCATAAATAAAGGCGGACACGTACGAAGGCAAGGTTGGGAACTTCGCGCAGGCCGCTTTCGCTTCCGACTCAAAACTAACGCCTGTCTGCCAAACGATTTGAACATCCGAATTTGCTAATGCTTCTAATCCATGAAAAATGGCATGGTTGATGCTTCGTGCCCCTTGGCTTCCTCCAATGATTAATATGGTTGGTTTATCCGCTGATAAGCCAAATAATTGCGCGGCTGCAGCTTTCTTTCCTGAGATATCAATCAAATCTTTCCGCACGGGATTGCCGGAAAGAATTAATTTTGATGGACTAAAAAACTTTTCCATGCCCGGGTAAGCCACAAATATTTGCTTGGCTTTAGAGCTCAAGGCTTTGTTCGTAATTCCTGCGTAAGAATTCTGTTCTTGAATATAGAAAGGAACTCCCTTTGCCCATGCAGCGAGCAACATCGGTCCGGATGCATATCCACCCACACCAATCGCGACATCGGGTTTGAAGTCGGCAAGAATTTGAAATGCCTTGCGAAGGCTTTTGGCCAACTTCACTGGAAATAATAAATTTTTCAACAGGTGTGCGCGGTTGATTCCAACGATCGGTAGGCCGATGATGTTGAATCCGGCTTTGGGAACTTTTTCCATTTCCATTTTGCCTTCGGCACCTACGAACAAGAATTCGATTTTAGGGTCAATTTCTTTTAATGCCGAGGCGATGGCAATCGCGGGATAGATATGACCTCCTGTTCCACCTCCTGAAATAATAACACGTTTGATACTCAAGGTAATTAAATTTTAGTTTCCATTTCCTTGTCTCGGCTAATGGATAAGATAAGACCTATACTAATGGCTGTAAATACGAGCGACGTTCCCCCGGCGGAAATCATAGGCAAAGGTTGGCCAGTTACGGGGCCTGCGCCTACGGCAACAAGCATATTGATGAACGCTTGGATGACAATCGAAAAGGTTAATCCAGCTGAGAGCAATCCGCCGAGCGGTTTGCCACTATAGCGAATTACCGACGAGCCTCGCCACATAAACCAAAGGAAAAATAAGGGAATTAGGATTCCCATGAATAGGCCATATTCTTCAAGGATGATGGCATAGATAAAGTCAGATTCTGCTTGGGATAATAAGTAGCGATATTGACTATTCCCAGGACCTTTGGGAATTAATGCCCCGGTTGATATCGCGTATTTACTCAGGTTAATTTGATAGTTCTCGTCACTCTTGTTCATTTCTTTGAGCTTCGATTTATCGTTTTCACTGACACGCGTAATAAAGGTAGCGATACGTGAACGAACCGTTGCAGCACGTTGGCCGATGCCCAGTGAAACGACCATGACAGCCAAGAAGGCTACGATGCCTACGATGCTACTGATGTATTTGATGGGAACCCTGCCAAAAAACATCAGGACGATACTCGTCATAAATATCAAAATGCTCGTAGAGAAGTTGGACAACATAATCAAGAAACAAGTTACTCCAATCAGAATCAAGATGACTATGGCTGTTACAAAGTTGTATTGACTTTGATCGGCTTGTCGGGTGGAGAATATCTTGGCAAGACTAGCTGTAAGACATAATTTTGCCATATCAGAAGGCATGAAAGATACAAATCCAAGGTTGATCCAGCGACTTGCTCCCCCCTTACTTTCGCCAAAGAAATAGGCAAATAGAATAAGGCCCCACGAAAGGAAGAGGAATATGTTACTAAATCGGGTGATTTTAATGTAATTCTGACGGGATATCCATGACATCAAGTAGAATGATGCAATAAGAATTGCTATGGTTTTGACGATGGATGTCAATGGTTCAAAGGGGCCACTCATCGTCATTCGACTTTTTGTTGAAAACTGAATCAACAATCCGAAGATATTTAAGAGTAAGACAATGAACCAGATTTGGTAATCGCCCACTAAATATTCCTTGACGTATTTTGTGATTTTAGATTCCATGGGTCAATTTTTTGACAGTAGCTTTGAATTGTTCACCGCGGTCTTCGTAATTTTTGAATAAATCAAAACTTGCACATGCCGGTGATAGCATGATGATATCTCCCTCGTTTGCCCATGCCATGGCTTGAGATATAGCAGTTTCAAGTTGGTCTGTTTGGGCAAAATATTTGGTCGTTTGTCCGAAATGATTTACGAGTTTCGTATTATCGGTTCCCAGGCATACCATTCCTTTTACTTTATCTTTTACCAACGTGTCGAGCACGGCATATTCATTGCCTTTATCCACCCCGCCAATGATCAAAATGATGGGTTTGTTGAAGCTATTTAGCGCATAGTAAACAGCATCTACATTGGTCGCTTTGGAGTCATTGATAAATTGAACGCCATTCCACATACCGCAGGGTTCTAGGCGATGCGGTGCGTTTTGAAAACTAGGGAGGTGTTTGATGATGTCCTCCCAAGTCACGCCAGCCGATGTGGCAGCTAATATGGCCGCCGACATATTCATAGCATTATGTGGGCCTTGAATGGGTGCGCTTGCGCGCTGAATAGGTCCTGCTTCGAAAATAATTTCGTCCGGGGTGATGGTTGCACTTCCTGTTGCTGGGGCAAAATGAATCTCTTGCTTCTTCGCGGTGGCAGGAATCAACGATTTGTATTGTTGGATTACTTCATCATCACCCCAATAGATGCAGTCTGTTGACGCATCAGCATTTTGAAAAATGCGAAACTTGGAGTGGATGTAATTTTCGAATTTGTATTCGTATCGATCGAGGTGATCAGGAGTTATATTCACTAATACTGCAATATCGGGTGCGAATTGAAAGCACCGATCGAGTTGGAAACTCGAAATTTCCAAGACATACCAGTCGAAGGATTTTTCCAAAACCTGTTTGGCGAAACTCTGGCCAATATTTCCTGCAAGGCCTACATGATATCCCGTTTCTTTTAGCAGGTGATAGGTGAGGAGCGTTGTTGTTGTTTTACCGTTGGATCCTGTAATGGCAATGATTTTCGCGTCTGTAAAGCGCGCGGCATATTCGATTTCAGACACGAGCGAAATGCCTTGTTTTTTTATCGCTTGTACAATGGCTGATTTTTCGGGAATGCCAGGGCTGATGATGATCTCATCCGCTTGTAAAATACGCTCGAGGGTATGTTGGCCTGACTCGAAAGGTATCTGATGTTGGCTTAATTCCGACTGATAGGCAGCTTTCAATTCCCCTTGGTCGGAGAGAAAGACTTGATGTCCTTGAGCTTGCGCTAATAAGGCAGCGCCAACTCCACTTTCACCTCCACCTAATATCACAATCTGGGCCATTGCTGCTTATTTTATTCGAAAATGTTGATAATCAATTTTATCCCAATTTAGAAAATTGTCCCGATTAATTCAAGTGGGGCAGGGGAGCAAACTAAGAAAATCGCCAACAAAAAAAGGCCATCCGTCAGCTGACAGATGGCCTTTTCAATCGTATGATTTGGATTAGACTAAAGCAATACGCTTGAAAGAAGCGATTGTTAATCCTTTTTGAGCCGACTCAACATATTGACGAATCGTAATCGAAGAATCCTTAACGAACTGTTGGTTCAATAAAGTTTGTTCTTTGTAGAACTTCTCTAATTTACCTACAGCGATTTTCTCTAACATAGCTTCTGGCTTACCTTCTTGACGTGCTTGATCTTTTCCGATCTCGATTTCACGCTCAATTGTCTCAGCATCAACGCCGTCTTTGTCTAAAGCGACAGGTTTCATCGCTGTGATTTGCATCGCGATGTCTTTACCTACTTCAGCAACATCAAATCCTTGAACATTTTCGAATGCTACTAGAACACCGATTTTGTTGTTGGAGTGGATGTAAGAAACTACTTTTTCAGCTGTGATATTTTCGTAAGCTGCTAATGTGATTTTCTCACCAATTTTACCTGTTAACTCGATGATGTGTCCTTCTACGGAACGGCCATCAGCTAAAGGCTCAGCTAATAAATCATGTGCAGATGGAGCGTGAGATTTCACGGCAGCATCTAAGATGTTTTTCGCTAAATCGTTGAAAGCATCAACTTTAGAAACGGGCTCAGTTTCACAAGCAAGGGCAATTAACTTACCGTTTGAGTGATCTGCGTTCATCGCGATTAACACGACACCTTCGTTGGTTTCGTTGTCAGCGCGTTTTGCTGCTACTTTTTGACCTGCTTTGCGAAGGATATCGACTGCAGCTTCGAAGTCACCATTGGCTTCAGTCAAAGCTTTCTTGCAATCCATCATCCCAGCGCCAGTCATTTGGCGTAATTTATTAACGTCTGCGGCTGTAATTGACATAATATGAATATTGTTTATTCTTGTTCTGCTTCTTTTTCGTACTTAGCGGCTACCTTAGCAGCTTCTTGAGCATCCGTTGCGTCTACCGCACGTTTTGCTTCTTCTTCTTCAGCGATGCGCGCGTCGTCTTTATCTTGCTTACGCTCTGATAAACCTTCTTCGATTGCTTTGCTGATTGCTTTTACGATGATTGCGATTGATTTGTACGCATCGTCATTAGCAGGGATAGGGAAGTCTACTAATTCAGGGTTTGAGTTTGTATCACACATAGCGAAAACTGGGATACCCAATTTCTTAGCTTCCGATACAGCGATGTGCTCACGCTTCACGTCAATCACGAACAATGCCGCTGGAAGACGAGTTAAGTCGGTGATACCACCTAACACACGCTTTAATTTTTCCTCTTCACGAGTCATCATTAAACGCTCACGTTTTGCAAGGGTTTTAACAATAACTTCGTCTTTTAACATCTTGTCGATGCTTGACATTTTCTTGATTGACTTACGTACAGTCGCGAAGTTTGTCAACATACCACCTAACCAACGGTCAGTTACGTATGGCATCTTTAATTTATCTGCTTCAGCAGTTACTACTTCTTGCGCTTGTTTCTTTGTCGCAACGAACATAATCTTGCGACCAGAACGAACGATAGCACGCATTGCTTGCGAAGCTTCTTCAAGGCTAGAAATTGTTTTGTTAAGATCAATGATGTGGATACCATTTTTCTCCATAAA
>JACCDZ010228790.1_pt1 | contig 50018 bp, 31 predicted proteins | sample 7449551 | NCBI WGS metagenome assembly JACCDZ01 (sample SAMN15323452, study PRJNA562643) | freshwater metagenome | isolation source: river surface water | place: USA:Blue River Watershed | collected 2017-08-18
ATTAAGTTTTTAATATTTATATATGTCATCAAACAAAAAATACTGGAAAAGTGTTGAGGAACTAGACGGAAATAGTTCTATTGTTGAGGCGCTTAAAAATAACGAATTCGTTGAAGAAATTCCTACAGATGAATTTTTAGGAAATAATGATGCCTTGGCATCCTCATCTACAACACGTCGTGACTTTTTAAAGTACGTTGGATTTAGTACTGCAGCGGCAACTCTTGCTGCTTGCGAAGGTCCTGTTCATAAATCAATACCTTATGTGTTGCAACCGGAACAAATTATTCCAGGTGTAGCTGATTATTATGCAACGTCTGTTTTTGACGGTTTTGATTTTGCTAATTTATTAGTTAAAACACGTGAAGGTCGTCCGATTAAAATAGATAACAACGCAATTGCTGGAGCGAAATTTTCTGCTAATGCAAGAGTTCATGCGTCTATATTGTCTCTTTATGACAGTATGCGTTTGAAAGAACCTAAAATTGCTGGAGCCAATGCAAGTTGGGCTGATGTTAATTATAAGATTGCATCAAGCATTGTAGAAGCAAAAGCAAAAGGTGGTCAAGTAGTGTTGTTAACTAATACTCTAGCAAGTCCATCAACTGAAAAGTTGATCGCTGAATTTATTGCTAAAAATCCAAATGCAAAACATATTGTTTACGATGCAGTTTCTTCTTCAGAAGCTTTAGATGCTTTTGAATCAGTATATGGAGAAAGAGCGTTAGTGGATTATGATTTTGCTAAAGCATCTTTAATTGTTTCTGTTGGAGCTGATATACTTGGAGATTGGCAAGGTGGTGGATACGCTGCTGGTTATGCTCAAGGTAGAATTCCTAAAAACGGGAAAATGTCACGTCATTTCCAATTGGAAGCGAATATGACTTTATCTGGTGCTGCTGCTGATAAGCGTTTGCCTATGTCAACTGCTAATCAAAAACAAGCATTAGTTCATATATATAATATTGTAACTGGATCTTCAGTTGCGGTAAGTTTAGATGATCAATTTAAATCAGAAGTTACTAAAGCAGCACAACAATTAAAGGCTGCCGGTTCAAAAGGAGTATTAGTATCTGGAATTCAAGATAAAAATGCTCAATTATTAGTTTTAGCTATCAATCAAAAATTGGCTAGTGAAGCTTTTACTACTTCTGGAACAAGACAAATAAGAAAAGGATCTAACGAAAAAGTAGCTCAATTAGTTAATGAAATGAAAGCTGGTAGCGTGCATACATTGATTATGAGTGGTGTTAATCCTGTATATACTTTAGCTGATAGTGCTTCTTTTGTAGAAGGACTTAAGAAAGTAACTACTTCAGTTTCATTTTCATTGAAAGAAGATGAAACGGCTTCTGTTACTACTATAGCAGCTCCAGTTCCTCATTATTTAGAATCTTGGAACGATTTAAGTTTGACTAAAGGTACTTATAGCCTTACTCAACCTACAATTCGTCCATTATTTAATACAAAACAATTTCAAGACGTATTATTATCATTAAATGGTAATGCGGGTACTTTTTACGATTATATCAAAGGTACGGCTGCTTCAATAATAGCAGGTTCTTCTTGGAACAAAGTGTTGCATGATGGTGTTTATGTTGGTGTTATTCCAACAGCAACTTCTGGTTCAGCGGATTATACTGCTGCTGCTGCTGCTTTATCAAAATCAAAAGCTGCCGAAGCATTTGAATTAGTTTTATATACTAAAACTGGTTTAGGTGATGGACAACAAGCTAATAATCCTTGGTTGCAAGAGTTTCCAGATCCAATTACAAGAGTTTCTTGGGATAATTATGTAACTGTTTCTAATGCTGATGCTAAAAAATTAGGATTGACAAATGAAATTGTTGCTAATGGAGGATTAAATGGTAGTTATGCTACTATAACAACTACAGAGGGTGCTAAATTAGAAAATGTGCCTGTAATTGTTCAACCAGGTCAAGCGGTTGGAACTGTAGGTTTAGCTTTAGGATATGGTCGTAAAGCTGCTCTAAAAGAAGAAATGGCTGTAGGTATTAATGCTTACGCTTTATATAAAGGGTTTAATAATGTACAATCTGTTTCCTTAGTTAAAGCTGATGGAGAACACGAGTTTGCTTGTGTTCAAGGTCAAAAAACGTTGATGGGAAGAGGGGATATCATTAAAGAAACAACTTTAGAGATATTCAATACTAAAGATGCTAAAGAATGGAATGAAGTTCCTATGGTATCTTTGGATCACAAAGAAGTAGAGTCAACTAAAGTTGATTTATGGGATTCATTTGATCGTTCAATTGGACATCACTTTAATCTTTCAATCGACTTAAATGCTTGTACTGGTTGTGGTGCTTGTGTTATTGCTTGTCACGCAGAGAACAATGTTCCTGTAGTAGGTAAATCAGAAGTTAGAAGAAGTCGTGATATGCATTGGTTGCGTATTGATAGATATTATTCTTCTGAAAGTACTTTTGAAGGTGATAATGAAAGAAAAGAAAATATTGCAGGTTTGTCAAGTTCATTGTCAACATTTAACGAAATGGAAAAAGCAGGGGATAATCCTCAAGTAGCATTCCAACCTGTTATGTGTCAACACTGTAACCACGCTCCTTGTGAGACGGTTTGTCCTGTTGCAGCAACTTCTCACGGACGCCAAGGTCAAAACAATATGGCTTACAACAGATGTGTTGGTACACGTTACTGTGCTAATAACTGTCCTTATAAAGTACGTCGTTTCAACTGGTTCTTATATAGCCAAAATAGCGAATTTGATTATCATATGAATGATGATTTAGGTCGTATGGTATTGAATCCAGATGTGAATGTTCGTTCTCGTGGAGTTATGGAAAAATGTTCTATGTGTCTTCAAATGACGCAAGCAACAATCCTAAAAGCTAAGAAAGAAGGAAGAGCTATAGTTGATGGTGAATTCCAAACAGCTTGTTCAAATGCATGTTCTACTGGAGCAATGGTGTTTGGAGATGTTAATGATACTGAAGCAAAAGTAGCTAAGTTGGCGGCTGATGATAGAATGTATCATTTATTAGAGCATGTAGGAACTAAACCAAATGTGATCTATCACGTTAAAGTTAGAAATACCTAGTAATAAAAATATTAATTAAGAAACAAGATAAAGGATTATGTCGTCTCACTACGAATCAAGCATTAGAAAACCTTTAGTTATAGGTGATAAATCTTATCACGATGTAACAGTTGATGTTGCAGCTCCCGTTGAAGGTAAAGCTAACAAACATTGGTGGATTGTGTTTTCAATCGCATTAACAGCTTTCCTTTGGGGATTAGGCTGTATTATCTATACTGTATCTACAGGAATCGGAACATGGGGATTAAATAAAACCGTGGGATGGGCTTGGGATATCACTAACTTCGTTTGGTGGGTTGGTATCGGTCACGCAGGAACATTAATTTCTGCAGTATTATTACTTTTCCGTCAACGATGGAGAATGGCTATTAACCGTTCTGCGGAAGCAATGACCATTTTCTCTGTAATTCAGGCTGGTTTGTTCCCAATTATTCATATGGGTCGTCCTTGGTTGGCTTACTGGGTATTGCCTATTCCGAATCAATTTGGTTCATTATGGGTAAACTTTAACTCGCCATTATTGTGGGACGTGTTTGCAATCTCAACTTACCTTTCAGTTTCATTAGTTTTCTGGTGGACTGGATTATTACCTGACTTCGCAATGTTAAGAGATAGAGCAATTACTCCTTTTCATAAAAGAATTTATTCTATCTTGAGTTTTGGATGGAGTGGTAGAGCTAAAGATTGGCAACGTTTTGAAGAAGTATCTTTAGTTCTTGCAGGTTTAGCAACTCCTTTGGTACTTTCTGTGCATACTATTGTATCTATGGACTTTGCTACTTCGGTAATTCCTGGATGGCATACTACAATTTTCCCACCTTACTTCGTTGCAGGAGCAGTTTTCTCTGGATTTGCAATGGTAAATACTTTACTTATTATCATGAGAAAAGTATCTAATTTAGAAGCTTATATCACTGTTCAACATATTGAATTAATGAACATTGTAATCATGATTACAGGTTCTATTGTTGGGGTAGCTTACATCACTGAGTTATTTGTAGCTTGGTATTCAGGTGTAGAATATGAGCAATATGCTTTCTTGAATAGAGCAACAGGACCGTACTGGTGGGCTTACTGGTCTATGATGACTTGTAATGTGTTCTCTCCTCAATTCATGTGGTTTAAAAAATTAAGAACAAGTATTATGTTCTCTTTTATCATCTCTATTGTTGTAAATATTGGTATGTGGTTCGAACGTTTCGTAATCATCGTAACTTCATTACACAGAGATTACTTGCCATCTTCATGGACAATGTTCTCACCAACATTTGTTGATATTGGTATTTTCATCGGAACAATTGGTTTCTTTTTCGTATTGTTTTTATTGTATGCTAGAACTTTCCCAGTTATTGCTCAAGCAGAGGTTAAAACAATTTTAAAAGCAACAGGAGATAATTATATTAGAGAAAGAGCAAATAAAGAATCACACCATGAGTAATAAAGTAATATACGCCATTTATAATGACGATGATATATTGATGGATGCCGTTAAAAAAACACGTGCTGCTCATTATCATATCGAAGAAGTTTTTAGTCCATTTCCTGTTCATGGATTGGATAAAGCTATGGGACTTGCACCAACACGTTTAGCCATTTGTGCTTTTTTATATGGAGTTTGTGGTATTTCTTTTGGGACTTGGATGATGAATTATATTATGATTCAAGATTGGCCTCAAGATATTGGAGGTAAGCCAAGTTTTAGCTATATCGAAAACATGCCTGCTTTCGTACCAATTATGTTTGAAGAAACGGTATTTTTTGCTGCTCACTTAATGGTAATTACTTTTTATATGAGAAGTAAATTATGGCCATTCAAACAAGCTGAAAATCCAGATGTAAGAACAACAGATGACCATTTTTTAATGGAAGTTGCGGTAAATAATAATGAAGAAGAATTAGTTTCATTCTTTGAAAGTACTGGAGCTGTTGAAGTAAAAGTAATAGATAAGCATTAATCATAGTTATGAAAAGTATATTTAAAACAGCGTTTTTAATTGGTATGACTGTATTAGTTTCATCATGCCATGATAAATCTGCTCCAAACTACCAGTATTTCCCAAATATGTATGAATCAGTAGGATATGAAACCTACTCTGAGTCAGCTGCATTTAAGGATGGTAAAGAAGGTCAGCTTCCTGCTGCTGGATCAATTAACAGAGGTTTTGTTCCTTATGAATATGAAAATTCAACTGCTGGATATGAATTGGCTAAGGCTAATCTTAAATCTCCATTAGATTCTATTCAGAAAGATTTAACCAAAGGTCAAGAACTGTATGAAATTTACTGTATCAGTTGTCATGGTGCTGCTGGTAACGGTAAAGGAAAATTAGTTGAAAGAGAAAAATTTCTTGGTGTACCAAGTTATGCTGATAGACCAATCACAGAAGGAAGTATTTTCCATGTGATTACTTACGGTCTAAATTCAATGGGTTCTCATGCCAATCAATTGGATACCAAAGAACGTTGGTTAGTTGCTAACTACGTGCTTAAACTTAAAAGCGAATTATAATTGTTGAACAAACTGATCGTATAAGATATGTATACATTTTCAAGTAAATTAAAAACTTTCTCTTTAATCCTTATGGCTGTAGGTCTTTTAGGAATAGGTTATGGTTTTTATACTGCTCCTAAAGATATTAAAGAAGTAGAAGCACTTTTAGCTGCAGATAGCCACGGTGGTCATGGAGAAGCAAAACATGATGCTGAAGCTACACATGAAGTGAAAGCGGAGGCTCCTATTGAAAAAGGACATGAAGCTACAGAGGCACATGAAGTTGATAATTCTCATGAAGTGAAAACTGAAGCTCATGAAGAAAAAGCACATGAAGAAGCTACTACAAATTCTGAAGTAGATGCTCATGCAGAACACGAGGCTCATTTAACTCACATATTGCACCAATTGCAAAACAAACCATGGGCTGCATTGTATGTTGCTTGTATTTTCTTTTTATTAATTTCTATGGGAACTTTAGCATTTTATGCTATTCAACAAGTTGCACAAGCAGGTTGGTCTCCAGTATTATTTAGAGTTATGCAAGGTATTACAGCATACCTACCTGTAGGTTCTGTCTTATTCTTTGTATTCCTAATTTTATCTGGTTTGCATTTTAATCACTTATTTGTATGGTTAGGAGAAGGTGTTACAGATCCTACTAGTTCAAATTATGATCATATTATTGCTGGAAAATCAGGCTATCTTAATTTCCCTTTTTGGATTGTTAGAGCTGCAATTTTCTTACTAGGTTGGAATTTATATCGTTATTATTCAAGAAAAAACTGTTTGGCTCAAGATGAATCAAATGACAACTTGAACTACAAAAAGAATTTTAAAATGTCTGCTGGATTTTTGGTATTCTTCATCGTTTCTGAGTCGATTATGTCTTGGGACTGGATTATGTCAATTGATCCTCATTGGTTCAGTACATTATTTGGATGGTATGTTTTTGCTAGTTTCTTTGTAAGTGGTATTACAATGATAGCTATGGTTACTTTATACCTTAAATCAAAAGGATATTTAGAGTACGTTAATACAAGTCATATACACGATTTAGCTAAATTTATGTTTGGTATTAGTGTTTTCTGGACGTATTTATGGTTCTCTCAATTTATGTTGATTTGGTATGCCGATATTCCTGAAGAAATCACTTACTATGTAACTCGTATTCAATTATACAATTTACCATTTTTTGGAGCAGTTGCCATGAACTTCTTATTTCCATTATTGATTTTAATCAATACTGATTTCAAAAGAATTACCTGGGTTTTAGTTATGGCGGGAATAGTAATTTTATTAGGTCATTATGTTGATTTCTTCAATATGATTATGCCTGGTACAGTTGGTGACCAATGGTTTATTGGAGTTTCTGAAATTGCTTCTGTTCTTTTCTTCTTTGGATTGTTTATTTATGTTGTTTTTACAGCATTAACAAAGGTTCCATTATTGGCTAAAAGAAATCCATTTATTGACGAGAGTAAACATTTTCATTATTAATATTTAAAGAAAAAAACAGATGACAAGTTTGTTGGTAATTATAATCTTAGTTTTATTAGCAGTTGCACTTTGGCAATTGACAAAAATCTTTGACCTTTCACAAGTTGGAGCTTCTAAATCAGATGCTTCAGGGGTTGCAACCGATAATGATAACAATGTTCAAGGATATTTGATGTTTGGTTTTTTAGCCTTCATTTATATTTTTACAATTTATGGTTTTATCAAATGGGGTGATCTACCTTTACATACTCCTGCTTCAGAACATGGTTCTGATGTTGATGCGTTGATGAATATTTCATGGATTTTGATTTTTATAGTTCAAGCTGTTACTCAAGTATTATTGCATTATTTTGCTTTTAAATATAGAGGTAAAAAAGAAAATAAAGCTACTTTTTTTGCTGATAATAATAAATTAGAAGCCATCTGGAGTTCTATTCCAGCAGTTGTTCTAGCTGGTTTGATTTTGTACGGTTTGTATGCTTGGAATAACATTATGTTTGTTGATGAAGACGAAGAGGTAATTGTTATTGAGTTATATGCGCAGCAATTCAAATGGTCTGCTCGTTATGCTGGTGCTGATAATGTTCTTGGAAAGGCGAATGTTAGATTAATTGAAGGGGTAAACACATTAGGTGTTGACCTTGCCGATCCAAATGCACAAGATGATATTGTGGTATCTGAATTACATATTCCTAAAGGTAAAAAAGTACAGTTCAAAATTCGTTCTCAGGATGTTTTGCACTCAGCTTATATGCCGCATTTTAGAGCACAAATGAACTGTGTCCCAGGTATGGTTACTGAGTTTGCTTTTACTCCAGTATATACTACATCTGAATATAGAGAGTTGCCTTTTATGGTTGAAAAAGTTGCTAGAATTAACGATTTAAGAACTAAACAAAGTGCTAAATTAGTAGCTGAAGGAAAAACAGCACTTGATCCTTACACTTTTGATTACTTATTGTTATGCAATAAAATTTGTGGTGCTTCACACTATAATATGCAAATGAAAATTGTTGTTGATAGCCCAGAAGATTACAAAATATGGTTATCAGAACAAGTAGCTTTAGTAAAAGAAGTTAAAGCATCTAATGAACCAGCTCCAGCTGCAGAAGGTACTACTTTAGATTCTACAGTTGTATCTTCAGATACTGTTGCTTCTAAGGTTGCTATGAAATAATTAAATTAAAATTTATAAAGTATATAAATATGTCAGCAGATTTACACGGTCACGAACACGATCATCATCATAAAGAAACATTCATTACTAAATATATCTTTAGTATTGACCATAAAATGATTGCTAAACAATACTTATTAACTGGTATTGTTATGGGTATTATTGGAGTTGGAATGTCTTTGCTTTTCAGAATGCAATTGGCTTGGCCTGAAGAATCCTTTAAAATATTTAATATTTTATTAGGTGATAAATTTGCACCTGAAGGAGTTATGGCTAATGATATCTACTTGGCTTTGGTAACAATTCACGGAACTATTATGGTTTTCTTTGTTTTGACAGCAGGTTTGAGTGGTACATTTAGTAATTTATTAATTCCATTACAAATTGGTGCTCGAGACATGGCTTCAGGATTCATGAATATGATATCTTATTGGTTGTTCTTCTTGTCAAGTGTCATCATGGTTGCTTCTTTATTTGTTGAGGCAGGTCCTGCTTCTTCCGGATGGACTATTTATCCCCCTTTAAGTGCTTTACCTCAAGCAATCCCTGGTTCAGGTGCTGGTATGACTTTATGGTTGGTGTCTATGGCTATATTTATTGCTTCTTCTTTGATGGGATCTTTAAATTATGTCGTAACCGTAATTAATTTAAGAACAAAAGGAATGACAATGACTAGATTGCCGTTGACGATTTGGGCATTCTTTATTACCGCTATTATTGGTATCGTATCTTTCCCTGTATTATTATCTGCAGCTTTGTTGTTGATTTTTGATAGAAGTTTTGGAACGTCATTTTTCTTATCTGACATCTATATTGCCGGAGAAGTTTTACATTATCAAGGTGGTTCTCCAGTATTATATGAACATTTGTTTTGGTTTTTGGGACACCCTGAAGTATATATCGTATTGTTACCAGCTTTAGGTATTACATCCGAAGTTATTGCAACAAATTCACGTAAACCAATTTTTGGTTATAGAGCGATGATTATGTCAATTTTAGCCATTGCATTTTTATCTACAATTGTATGGGGGCACCATATGTTCGTATCAGGAATGAATCCTTTCTTAGGGTCAGTATTTACATTTACAACATTATTGATTGCAATTCCTTCAGCTGTAAAGGCGTTTAATTATATTACAACACTATGGAAAGGTAATTTGCAATTTAATCCTGCCATGTTGTTCTCTATTGGATTGGTTTCTACCTTTATTACAGGTGGATTAACGGGTATTATTCTTGGAGATAGTACATTGGATATTAATGTTCATGATACCTATTTCGTAGTAGCTCACTTTCACTTAGTAATGGGTATTTCTGCTCTTTACGGAATGTTTGCAGGGGTTTATCATTGGTTTCCAAGAATGTTTGGTAGAATGATGAATAAAAACTTAGGGTATATTCACTTTTGGGTGACAGCAGTTTGTGCTTATGGCGTTTTCTTTCCAATGCACTTTATTGGACTAGCTGGTTTACCAAGACGTTATTATACTAATACTAACTTTCCTTTATTTGACGATTTACAAAATGTGAATGTATTAATTACAACATTCGCTTTAATCGGTGGAGCTTTCCAATTAGTGTTCTTATATAATTTCTTTGTAAGTATTTTTTACGGTAAGAAAGCAGAACAAAATCCATGGAAATCAAATACTTTAGAATGGACTGCTCCAGTTGAACATATTCACGGAAACTGGCCAGGAGAAATTCCTGAAGTACACAGATGGCCTTATGATTATAGTAATCCTGCACATGATGAGGATTTTGTACCTCAAAACGTGCCAATGAAACCAGGTGAGGAAGTTCTACACCATTAATATACAAAGCCTCTATGCAAATAGAGGCTTTTTTATTTGATTTCATTCACATCTGTATTTTCTATTTAATTCCTCCAAAATCTTTCTCTATCTTTGTTTTATGAACGTAAATTTAGACCCGACTACAAACGGCTATAATCCTGAAGAGCTTGATCTTGAAAAAAGGTTAAGGCCTCTTTCTTTTGATGATTTTGCTGGCCAAGACCAAATTCTTGAAAATCTTAAGGTATTTGTTGAGGCTGCAAATCAACGTAATGAAGCTTTAGATCATACCTTATTTCATGGACCTCCTGGTTTAGGAAAAACTACTTTGGCTAATATTCTTGCCAATGAATTGCAAGTTGGAATCAAGATAACCTCAGGTCCTGTGTTAGATAAACCTGGTGATTTAGCTGGCTTGTTAACCAATCTTGAAGAACGTGATGTTTTGTTCATTGATGAAATTCATCGTTTGAGTCCTATCGTAGAAGAGTATTTATATTCGGCTATGGAAGATTTCAAGATTGATATTATGATAGAATCGGGTCCTAATGCTAGAACGGTTCAAATTAATCTGAATCCTTTTACTTTAATCGGCGCAACAACACGTTCTGGATTATTGACCGCTCCAATGCGTGCGCGTTTCGGAATTTCATCCCGTTTACAATATTATACAACAGAGTTGTTGACCACCATTATCGAACGAAGTGCAAGTATTTTAAAAATGCCAATAGATCTTGAGGCTGCTATTGAGATTGCAGGTCGAAGCCGAGGAACACCTCGTATAGCTAATGCATTATTGCGTAGAGTGCGTGATTTTGCACAAATTAAGGGTAACGGTACAATTGACATTGAAATCGCAAGATATGCTTTAAAAGCGCTTAATGTGGATGCGCATGGTTTGGATGAGATGGATAATAAAATCTTAAATACCATTATTGATAAATTTAAAGGAGGTCCCGTTGGTCTAACTACCTTGGCAACTGCTGTTTCTGAAAGTAGTGAAACCATTGAAGAAGTCTATGAACCTTTTTTAATTCAAGAAGGATTTATAATGCGTACACCTCGTGGACGTGAAGTAACAGATAAAGCCTATAAGCATTTAGGAAAGTTGAAAACTAATATTCAAGGCGGATTGTTTTAATTCTATTACTATTAATACAAAATCAAAATACTCCCAATTTATCAAATCTGAGGCGCAACGCCTAGGTTTTTTGTCTTGTGGTATATCCAAGGCTGGTTTTTTAGAGAAAGAGGCTCCACGACTCGAAAATTGGCTAAAAAACAATAATCATGGTCAAATGTCTTATATGGAAAACCATTTTGACAAAAGATTAGATCCCACTTTGTTGGTTGATGGAGCAAAAAGCGTTATTTCGCTACTCCTAAATTATTATCCTTCGGAATTTCAAAAAGAGGATTCATATAAAATTTCAAAATACGCTTACGGTCAAGATTATCATTTTGTAATCAAGGAAAAATTAAAAGAATTACTATTTTCTATCGAAGAACAAATAGGTGCCGTTTCAGGACGGGCTTTTGTGGATTCAGCGCCAGTATTAGATAAAGCTTGGGCTGCCAAAAGCGGTTTGGGCTGGATAGGGAAGAACAGTAATTTAATCACTCAAAAAGTAGGTTCTTTTTACTTTATTGCCGAATTAATTATTGATTTGGAATTAGAATATGATTCGCCAACTACAGATCACTGCGGAACTTGTACCGCCTGTTTAGATGCTTGCCCTACACAGGCCATTATTGCTCCTTATCAGGTGGATGGTAGTAAATGTATTTCGTATTATACCATTGAATTAAAAGATAATCTTCCTGATGATATGAAGGGAAAATTTGACGATTGGGCTTTTGGATGTGATGTTTGTCAAGATGTTTGTCCTTGGAACCGATTTTCTAAATCGCACAATGAGCCTTTGTTTGACCCAAATCCCGAATTACTTTCGTTTTCTAAAAAAGACTGGGAAGAAATTACGGCAGAAACTTTTCAAAAGGTATTTAAAGATTCTCCGTTAAAAAGAACTAAATGGGAGGGATTTATAAGGAATATACAATTTTTGAAATAAAGTTAATTCTTTACACTAGATTCTCGCTCAATAATTTCAGTATCTAATTCTACAGTTTTTGGGATGAATTCTGTCTCCTCTTTTCTAGCAACCATTTCTTCCAATAATAAATTAAAGGAAGCAATTCCCATTTCATGGCTTGGCTGCTCTACTGTACTTAATTTGGGTGTAATTACTTGCGACATAAACCAATTGCTAAAGCCAATTACTTTGACGTCTTTTGGTATATTGATTTTTTGCTCGTTGCAATAGGCCAAAGCACCTACGGCTACTAAATCTGTTATTGCAAAAATTCCATCTACATCTGGATGTTCTTCAAATAATTGTTTCGTAAATTCTATTCCTTCTTCAAAATTCACTTTTTCACAGGTATAAACTAATTTCGAATCAAAAGGAATTCCATTTTTCTCCAAAGCTTTTTTATAGCCTAGGTAACGATCAATAGAATTTTGGGGATTAAGGGGCCCTCGAATATGAGCAATTTTTCGGCAACCTTTATCAATTAAATGTTGCGTAGCATCAAAACCTGCTTTTTGATCATCAATAACGACCTTAGAACATTTAGCCAATTTGGCAATTTTGTCGAACATGACTAAGGGAATTTTTCTATTCAATATGTCTTGAATATGGGAATCGTTATTGGATTCATTAGACAATGAAATTAAAATACCGTCAACCCTTTTGTTTATCAATAAATCGACTTGTTTCTTTTCTAATTCTAGACTTTCATTAGATTGTAATATGATCACTAAATAGCCATTTTTTTCAGCGGCATCAATTATTGATTTAATAATATTTGAAAAAAAGTGGTGGGTGACCTCAGGTATAATTAAACCAATAGTTTTGGACTCTTTTGTTCTTAAATTAACGGCAAAACTATTGGGTGTATAATTCAATTTTTCAGCCAATTCTTTGACTGCTTTTTTAGTTTTTTCACTTACATCGGAATAATCTTTTAACGCCTTTGAAACGGTCGTTATCGAAATTCCTAGGGTAGTTGCAATTTCTTTAAGAGTAATGTTTTTCATTGACTTTTGATTTGGCAACAAATATATTAAATATCAGTTTGCGAATTGTTTTACTAGTACTAGTAAAACTCATAGAAACGCCAAGATATTCATTTTTTTGAAAATATGGTTTCAATTTGTTTACTATTTACAAATAGGATGTAATATGTTATATTTTTATCAAAAGTAACCGTTATAAAAAATGCGGTTTCAATTCATTTAAAACCGCATTTAATACCAGTAAATAAGTTTTATTTTAGCTCTAAAATTAGAGACTCGTATGGTCGTAAAGTGTTTGACGTTAATGATGTTTTATTAGGGTAATTGCCCAAAATCAGTGTTGTGTTTTTTGTTGAAAAACCTAAATCAAATGCAGCTTCTTTTTCAGTAAAGTTCAATAAAATTAATACTTTTTTATCGTTTAATTCTCTAGTGTAGGCAAATACATTCGGATTGTCATGGTCAAGAAGAGTATATTTTCCATATTTAAGAATCGGACTTGCCTTACGAATTTTAACCAACTTTCTGTAATAATTTAAAACTGAATTTGGATCTTTTTCTTGTACTGCCGCATTGATTTCAGCATAGTTTGGATTTACTTTTAACCAAGGTTTACCCGTTGTAAATCCACCATTAGTAGTAGCATCCCATTGAAAAGGAGTTCTACCATTTTCTCTAGATGTTTGTTTTTTGTTTTCCAAGAAAGCTTTCAAATCTCCTCCAACATTTTTAAGTTGTTCGTATTTGTTTCGGGTATCAACATCGTTATAATCTTCAATGTTGTCAAATCGAATGTTTACCATCCCAATTTCATCACCATTAAAGTTGTAAGGCGTTCCTCTCATCGTCATGACGAAAGTAGAAAGCATTTTCGATGAAATTGCTCTAAATTGGGGAGTGTCGTTGCCAAATTTACTCACCATTCTTGGTTGATCATGATTGGATACAAAAATGGACAACCACCCTTTTTCTTTGAATACTTCGTCATATCTTGAGAAAATGTCTTTGTATTTTACCAATCCAAATTCGCTGATGTGATTCCCAATGTCAACACTTTCGAAGTGATATGCAAGATTTAGTTCTTTTCGATCTGGATCAACAAATTTCATGGCTGCTTCTGGCGAATCTCCAGCACCTTCGGAAACGGACATGGCATTTGGAAATTTACTCAAAACTTCACGATACATTTCTTTAATATGCTCGTGTAATTTAGGACCGTTACCATAAAACTTAATAATTTCAAACGTATTGTTTACAATTTCTTTTGGTAATACTGGGAACGAATCGTCTTTTGAAATAAATTGGAACGCATCCATTCTAAATCCATCAATTCCTTTGTTTAACCAAAAGGTCATAGTGTCGTAAATTTCTTTACGAAGGGAAGGGTTATTCCAGTTTAAATCCGGTTGTTTTTGAGAGAAATAATGCAAGTAATAGGCATTTGTTGTAGCGTCGTATTTCCAAGCATTGCTATTGACATCAAAAAAACTCCAACGGTAGGGCGGAGTGCCTTTTTCAGCTGGCCACCAATAATAATAATCACGGTATTTATTGTCTCTTGAACTTTTGGATTGTTTGAACCATTCGTGCTCGTCACTACTGTGATTTACTACCATATCCATTATTAATTTGATGTTTCTTTTGTGCATTTCTTTCAACAAAAGATCAAAGTCAGCCATAGTTCCAAAATCCTTTAAGATTTCTCTATAATTACTAATATCATAGCCATTATCATCATTTGGAGAATCGTAAATTGGACTGAGCCAAACCGCGTCGATTCCTAAACTTTTTAGGTAGTCTAATTTGGAGATAATCCCTTTGATATCTCCAATTCCATCTCCGTCACTGTCTTTAAAACTGCGGGGATAAATTTGGTAAATGACAGCTTCTTTCCACCATTTAGCGTCGCTATTTTTGACTATTGTTGTTTTGTTTTCTTGTGCTGTTATACTCATAAATGAAGAAAAGAGTAAGGCAATCAACAGCATTTGATTCTTTTTCATGCAGGTAAAAATTTAGTTGTAGTTTATAGTTGTTTGTAATCAATTTTTATTTTTGTTTTGACAGATGAATTGACTTTCGCCATATCCGTGATCAAGTTTTATTTTACTTGCATGAAATCAGCAATTACTTCAGTAGAAATTTTTGGATTAGCCCCTTCTTCTTGTGCTACAAGTGCACCCAAAGCACAAGCAAAGTTAATGGCTTTTTGAGGGTCAATTCCAGTCAATAATTGGGTTAATAATCCAGCCAAAAATGAATCTCCAGCACCAACGGTGTCAGCTACGGTTATTTTGTATCCGCTATTGTAAAATAATTGGTTATTGTACATTAAAACAGCTCCGTGACTTCCTTTGGTAACACAAATATGTTGGGTGTTGGTTTTCTCGGCAATAAACTGCATGTTTTGTTCCAATGAATGAAATGGCGAGCCTAAAAACGCGCTAATTTCATACAATTCATCATCATTAAATTTAATGAAATCAGCTTTGTTCATCAAATCCGAAAGTAATTCTTTGGTATAAAAAGGGGCTCTCAAATTCACGTCAAATATTTTATATTTAGCTGAATTCAAAAGGGTTAATAAGCTTTGGTAAGAGGTGTTGTCGCGACAAACCAAACTTCCAAACACGAGTGCGTCGGCATTGGCTACAGCATTTTGTACTTCGGGAGTAGCTTCAATTTTGTCCCAAGCTACAGGATAATTAATCGTGTAAGAAGCCGAACCTTTCTCGTCGAGTTTAACCAGTACTTCGCCGGTGGCAAAGGATTTGTCAACCTGAATCGAATCGGTATTTACTCCGTTTTGGGTAACAAAATCTAGTAATTCTTTTCCTATTTCATCTTGCCCTATACGGCTGATGATTTGGGTGTCAATACCTAGAGAAGCCATTCGAAGTCCTACGTTTAAAGGAGCTCCTCCAATTTTTCTATGTGTTGGAAAAACGTCAAATAAGACTTCGCCAAAACAAACTATTTTTGTTGCCATTTGAACTATTTTTTTGATAAACTTTCAGACAATTCTTCCAATGTTCTTCCTTTGGTTTCTGGCATTTTGAAAAATACCCAAAGCAATTGAAAAACCATCATAATACAGAAAATTGCAAATACAGTAGTCGTCCCAATTTCTTTGAATAAAAACGGAATAAATGATGGAATTAAAGCGGCTAAAACCCAGTGAACTGAAGTTCCAAAAGAGGTTCCTGCTGCTCTTAATTTATTTGGAAATAATTCAGAAATGAATACCCAAATTACCGCCCCTTGACCAATAGCGTGTGAAGCAATAAACAAAAAGAAAAACAGCGGCACTGCCATACCTTTCCATTCGAAATAAAAGGCAGTTGTTACCAATCCTAAGGAAATAATATACCCTACAGAACCTAAATACATTAAGGTTTTACGACCGTATTTATCAATTAATGAAATACCAACCATAGTAAACAATAAGTTGATTACACCAATACCGATACTACTCAAAAAAGAAGCTGATTTTTCTAAACCGGCTAATTCAAAAATACGTGGGGCATAATACAAAAAGGCATTAATTCCTGAAAGCTGATTGAAAAAAGCAATAAAGAAAGCAAGCAGTAATGGTTTCCTGTATTTTTTCATGAAAATGGATTCGTTTTTTACTTCTTGCGAAGTTTCCATTTCCATTGCAGCAATTTCTTCTTCTGCTTGAGCGTCAGTATTGATCTGTTTTAATATAGAAATAGCTTGGGCTCTGTCTTTTTTATATTCAAAAATCCAACGTGGACTTTCTGGAATTCCAAAAACCAATAAGGTATATGCGAATGCTGGAAATGCCTGAATACCAAGCATCCATCGCCATGAATTTTCTCCAATATCTTGTAAGTAAAAATTAGATGTAAAGGCAATCAAAATTCCAAAAACAATATTGAATTGGTACAAAGCCACTAATTTTCCTCTGTCTTTAGCAGGCGCAATTTCAGACACATAAGTAGGAGCAGCTATAGTAGAAGCTCCAATACCAATTCCACCTAAGAATCTAAAAATAGAGAAAATAATAGAATCGGTTGCAAAAGCAGTTCCTATTGCTGATATAAAGAACAATAATCCAATGATAATTAAGGTCTTTTTTCTACCTAAAATATTAGTTGGATAAGAGCCAAATAGCGCTCCAATTACCGTTCCCCAAAGCGCAGATGACATTACGACTAATCCGTGGTATAAGTCAGAAGAACCCCATAATTGTTGCAACTGTTTATCGGCTCCTGAAATAACTACAGTATCAAAACCGAATAAGAAACCTGCCAAGGCTACTACAATGGACCAGTATAGAATTTTTTTGTTGTTCATTTTGTTAAGTTTTTGTGGTTTAGTTAATTAATTTAGCAAATTACTTTATTGCCAAATTCTTTTGATAGCGTCGATTTTTAAATTATTAATTTCTTGATTATCAATTGACTGAATGGTCAGTTTTGTGTAAGGTTGGTTTGGAAAAATTTGCTCTGTTAAAGTATAAATTCCACCATTTAAGAAAATCTCAATGGATGACCAGTCTAAGATAATTTGAAAATCAATAGATTTTGAAATTAAATTAGGTGTTGGTGTTGTATGGGTTTTTTCTCCAAAACTTTTTTCAAAATCCACTTTGCCTGATTGGCGTCTGTCAATTGAAAATTGTTGTTTTTGAGCATCGTAGTTGAGTACCAGAGAATCATTTTCTATATTCGAAAATACTAATTTTAGATTTTTATTTTCTGCTTTAAATTGGATTTGTGATTGATTGAATTTTGGGTAATTCAATGTTTTTTCACTTCCTTTTTTAATTTTGATTTTTTCTTTTGAGAATTCTGTAGTTAGTTGTTGGTTGAATTGGGAAACAGGTTTGCTTTGCAATACATAATCACCTTTAATTGTTGATAGCGAAAGTGTTCTAGGCAAAGTCATGGCACTTCGCCAATTCGTTGTAGGTGTATTTCGTGCGTAATTCCAATTGCTCATCCAGCCTAAAAATATACGTTCGCCATTTGGTACATCATTGTAGGTAACACCTGCGTAATTATCCGTTCCATAATCTACCCATTTGGTTTCTTTTTGAGAAGTGGTAAATGATTTTCCATCAAAATCTCCTACAAAATATTGTGTTGCTGAACCGCCATTTGGAGCACCTGGGTTAATGCTAACTATAAGCACCCATTTTTCTTCTTGGGTTCCTTCTACCTTTAGTTTAAAAAGATCGGGACACTCCCAAACGCCACCGTGTGCGCCACTATTTTGTCCAAATTCACTTTCTAGGTTCCAATTTATTAAGTTTTTTGAAGTATAAAATTGTGCGCGATCTCCAGCAACTAAAACGAGATTCCATATTTTTGAATTTTCGTTCCAAAAAACTTTTGGATCTCTAAAATCGCGTAATACAAAGTTGTTGATAATTGGGTTGCCTTCATATTTTTTCCAAGTTTCCCCTTCGTCTAAACTGTATGCTAATCCTTGAGTTTGAGTGTTCACTTTTCCAGCTTTTTCAAATTCCATATTATGGTAGGTGAAAATTGCAATCATAGGCGGATTTTCTTTGGTGCCAAGTCCAGAAGTGTTATTCACATCCATAACAGCGCTTCCGGAGAAAATCAAACCTAATGAATCTGGGTATAAAGCGATTTTTTTGTGCTGCCAATGAATTAAATCAGGGCTGGTAGCGTGTCCCCAATGCATTGGTCCCCAGACAATATCTTCAGGATAATATTGGTAAAACAAATGATAGGTTCCTTTATAAAATAACATGCCATTGGGATCGTTCATCCATTTTTTTTCAGGCGAAAAATGAAATTGAGGTCTATACAGTTCTTTGTAATATTGATTAGTGTCATTACTAATGATCAAACTAGTTTTAATTTTTTCTTGTGCAAAACTTGATAGGGTTATTAGTACTACTAAAAATATACTTACCTGTATTTTTAAAATATTTTTTCGCATCATTTTTCTTTTATTTTCGTTTATAAAAATAGTGTGATTTATGTATAATCCAATTGAATAGTTATTTTTAAGTTATGATATTCCCCCGAAAACGTTATCGATTTTTTTATAATATTAGTTGAAATTGTATTAGATTAAATAATCAGCAGTGTTGAACTTTCTTTCTGAGAAAAACCTTTATAAATTGTAAGAATTTACCCTTTTTGCATTATTCGTATTATTTTTTAATTTATTGGTATTTTGTTGTGAATATATCATTGAATTTTCAATGTTTCTAACAAATAGTTATGCTATCTGTTTTTTTTATGATATTTTTTTACACAAACCCTATTTTTACTAGTGTTTTTTTAAATTATTAATTTTTAAATCGAAAACGTTTTCGATGCTCCGAAAACGATATAGTTCACTTTTTCTTAATATTTTCATAAAATTAGTAGTATGTTTGGAGCAATATTTAAAACAAACCATTTATTAACCAACTTATTTATTACGTATGAAAAATAGTCTACTTAAAGGCTTGATGGTTTTCTTAACCATGCTATGTACAAGTTTGACATATTCGCAAGATGTGTCAGGTACCGTATCCGATGCTAGCGGACCTCTTCCAGGGGCTTCTGTGTTAGTTAAAGGAACGACAAAAGGAGCGCAAACAGATTTTGATGGTAAATTTACTATCAAGAATGCTGGCTCAAATGCAGTTTTAGTTTTTAGTTACATTGGTCTTAAAACACAAGAAGTAAATGTGGCAGGAAGAAGTAATGTAAATGTTACTTTAAAAGAAGATTCAGCAGAATTAAAAGAAGTAGTCGTGATTGGTTACGGTTCTGTGAAGAAAAAAGATGCTACCGGAGCAGTTGATCAATTAAGCTCTAAAAGCTTTGACAACGTAGGTGCGCCATCTCCAGCAGATTTGTTGAGAGGTAAAGTTTCAGGAGTTCAAGTAACTTCTCAAAGTGGTGAGCCAGGAGCTGGAGCAAGTATCAGAATTCGTGGGAATTCATCTATTCGTTCAGGAAACGGACCGCTTATCGTAGTTGATGGTGTGCCTTTGGATGGTGGAGATGTATCTGCGGGTGGTAGTGATATTGGTTTAGGAGGTTCTTCTGCGAGAAACCCTTTGAACTTTATCAACCAAAATGATATCGAGAGTATGACCATCTTGAAAGACGCGTCTTCTACTGCTATCTATGGTTCTCGTGGAGCTAATGGTGTAGTAGTTATTACTACAAAAAAATCGAAATCTAAAGAACCACAATTAACATATTCAAATTCATTTACTTTCAGTACTTTAGCTAGTAACTTAAAATTAATGAATTCATCTGAATTCGTTGCTAATGGTGGTGCTAATAATGGTGGTACTGGTTATAACTGGGAAGATGCAATCTTAAGAAATGCGTTTTCTACCAACCATGATGTTGCTTTCACAAAATCAACTGAGAATTCTTCAACTCGTTTGTCTATTGGTGCTTCTAACACTGAAGGTGTAGTTAAAAACACAGGTTTGGATAAATATACTTTTGCTTTCAATAACTCAAATGATTTCTTCGGTGGAGCATTGAAAGTTGATACGAAAGTAAACTATTCAAGTTTGAGAGATCAATCTGCTTTGATTTCTAATAGTGCTGGATATATTGGTAACTTAATTGGTACCGCTTTATACTGGAACCCAACAAACAAATTGTACAATACTAATGGTTCTTATAATGTGGTAAGTAATACTTACATTAACCCAGTACAATTAGCAAACGCTTATACTGATTATGCTAATACTAACAAATTGTTAGCTAGTATTAAATCTACATTGAAAATCAATGATAATTTAAATTACCAAATGTTGTTTGGTGTGGAAACTTCTACTTCAACTAGAAAATTCCAATTAGATCCTACAATTGATATTCAAAACGTAGCTCAAGCTACTCCTCCTGGTTCTTCTACTCCAAAATTTGGACAAGCAGGAATATCTGGAGTTGAAAAATTCAATAAAACATTTGAACATACTTTGAATTATAACAAAACAATAAGTGATAATTTTCAGTTTGATGCTTTAGCAGGCTATTCTTACTACCAATACAATGCTAGTGGTAACGATGCTTCTGCAAAAGGTTTTGATCCAAAACAAATGAACTTAATTGACAACATTGAAGGAGGTTTGCAAAACGAATTCCGTGCTTCTTCATGGAAAAATCAAGTAGAGTTACAATCTTATTTTGGAAGAGTAAATGCTACTTTGTACAAAAAATTATTAGTTACTGCTACAGTTCGTGTTGATGGATCTACAAAATTAGGTGCAAACAACAAAAACGGATCATTCCCATCTGTAGGTTTAGGATACAAAGTATTTGAAGATAAAGCTGGTTTATTGAATAGCTTAAAAGTAAGAGCTAACTTCGGTATCACAGGTAACCAAGAGTTTGCAGTAAATTCAGCTGTAGCTCGTGCTTCTTATGGAAACAACGGTTCATTAAATGTAGATACTAATGCAAATGCTGACTTGAAATGGGAAACTACTACTTCTTCAGGAGCCGGTGTTGATTTCGCATTGTTAAACAACAGATTGACAGGTACAGTTGATTATTTCCAAAGAGATACTAAAAATTTAATTTTCCCAGTACCTTCTGCAGCTACTCAACCAGGACCACCGTCACCACGTTTTGTTAATTTACCAGGAAACTTGATCAACAAAGGAATTGAGGTAAGTGCTAACTACAAAATTATTGATTCTGAAAAATTGACTTGGGATATTGCAGCTAATGCATCTTTCTTGTCTAACAAAATGGAAAACTTTGCAGGATTTATCCAAGCTGGTGCTTTACACGGACAAGGTTTATCAGGAGCTTATGCTCAAGTTGTTACTAACAATGAGCCTATCTATAGCTACTATATGTATGAGTGGAGAGGATATGATTCTACAGGATCTTCTATCTATGCTGATGCTGCAGGAGCAGACGCTACTTTAGGTTTAGCTGCTAAAAAATTAGTTGGAAAAACTGGTTTACCAAAAATGAACTTAGGTTTCTCTACTAATGTAACTTACAAAAACTTTGATGCTGCAGTATCTTTTTACGGAGCATTTGGTCACTATTTGTATAACAATACAGCAAACGCTTACTTCTTTAAAGGTGCTTACCTTGGAGGAAGAAACGTTCCGGCAAGTGTTGCTACATCTACACAATCTCAAGGAGATCCAAACTCACCTTCTACTAAATTCTTAGAAAAAGGAGATTTCTTAAGAATGGGTAACTTAACTTTAGGTTATACTTTCACAGGAGCTTCATTAGAGAAATTGAAAATTAAATCAGCTCGTTTCTTTGTAAACGGTCAAAACTTATTGTTATTCACTAACTATTCTGGTTTTGATCCTGAGGTGAACACAGATAAATCACTTAACGGTGTGCCATCTGCAGGTATCGATTATTTATCATACCCACGTTCAAAAGCTTTTGCTTTAGGTCTTAATGTAACTTTTTAATACTAATATCAATGAAAAGAAATAATATAATTAAAGGATTATTATACTTAGGTGTAGTTTCTTTTAGCATCGGATGTACTAACTTAGATGAAAAAATCTTAGACGGTGTTTCCAATGAAACTTCTGGTGGTGGTACCATTAATACTGCTGCAACCTTAGTTTCTGCTTATGAAGGGTTAAGAGATTTTAATGGTCAAGGTGGTGTTTACGCTTTGAACGAAATGTCTACTGACGCTATGGTTGGACCTACTCGTGGAGGTGACTGGGATGATAATGGAGTTTGGAGACAAATCCATACGCAAACTTGGGCTCCTGATCACGGTGAGGTTAGAAATGCATGGAATTCATTGTTGTCAAATGTATACAAATGTAATTTGGTAATTGAAAATGGTGGTTCTGCTTCTCAAGTTGCTGAAGCTCGTTTCTTACGTGCTTGGTACTACTATAATGTTGTTGATTTGTTTGGTCAAGTACCATACAGACCAGCAGGTTCTAGTTCATTAGACGATCCTAAAGTATGGACACGTGCTGAAGCTACAGATTACATCATCTCGGAATTAGAGGCTATTGTAAATACATTGCCAGCTAGAACTGCTAATGATGCAAGTATTGCTAATAAAGATGCTGCTCACTTTTTGTTAGCTAAAGTATACTTAAACAAAGGTGTATTTAAAGCTACAGCTCCTGCAGGTCCTTATACATTTGATGCAGCTGATATGACTAAAGTGGTTCAACATGTAGATGCTTTGACTAATACTTTAGATACTACTGTAGGTTCAGGTTACTGGAATAATTTCCAACCTAACAACAATACATCTAACGAAATCATCTTTACTTCTAAGAATATTCAAGGTGGTGCTGGTGGAGGTATGCAGTCTAAATGGAGAATGTGTAATCACTACAACCAAACTCCAGACGGATGGAATGGATTTGCTACTGTAGCAGATTACTACAGTACATTCAACGCTGCAGATAAACGTGCTCACTTTGCTGTACCGGGTTATACTTATACTGTTGATGCAAATGGTAATGGTGTTGGTTTCTTACAAGGTCAAGTGTACAAAAATGGAACTGTAAGTTCTGCAAATGCATTAAAAGATAGAAATAACAATGCCTTGAATTTTACTTCAGCGGTAACTTTGATTACTTCAGGTGCTACACTTGAAACTGCTGGTGTACGTGGTATTAAATATGTTCCGGATGCTGCTAACTTAGGTTCTCCTGATAATGACTTGATCTTAATGCGTTTGTCTGATGCTTTATTAATGAAAGCTGAAGCGATTGCAAGAGGTGGTTCAGGTTCTGGATCTGCTACAATTTTATCTAATTTAGCTGCAAGAGCTGGTGTTACTGCTGCAGCTGCTACTTTAGATGGTATTTATGCTGAAAGAGGTAGAGAGTTATGGTGGGAAGGATGGAGAAGAAACGATGCTATTCGTTTTGGAAAATTCTTAGCTGCTAGAGCTTTAAAACCATACGCTTCAGATGCTAAATATGTATTGTATCCAATTCCTGCGGATGCTTTATTTAACTCTAATTTATCTCAAAATCCTGGATACTAATTCCAAGTTATTTTGATTAAATATAAGTAAGGAGGGCAATGCCCTCCTTATTTTTTTATAGAGCCTTAAAGAGGCTCTTTTTTTATGGGATTTAATCACTTTTTTAAGTATTTTTTAATTTTTTATCCGCCTAAATTTCCATAAATTGCTGCCTATTATTGATTATATATTTAATTTACTTAATTATGTTGCAACGCATTTTATTTTTTATTCTTTCTGCTTTTTTTATTGGTTGCTCTAACGATAAGTCTGATTCTCTTTTTACGAAATTAGACCCTTCTCAAACAGGTATTGAATTTACTAATGATGTAAAGAATGGAGAGAATATGAACATATTCAAATACCGTAATTTTTATAATGGAGGAGGAGTGGCTATCGGAGATATCAATAATGATGGTTTAGCGGATGTATTCTTTATTTCGAATCAAAATTCCAATAAATTGTATTTGAATAAAGGCAATTTTAAATTTGAAGATATTTCTGTTGCATCTGGTATCCAAGGTAAAAAAGCTTGGTCAACAGGAGTAGTAATGGTTGATATTAATGGGGATGGATACTTAGATATTTACGTGCTTGATGCAGGTAATAATATTGATGCGGTTAGAAAAAGCCAATTGTATATCAATAATAAAAATAACACATTTACTGAAAAAGCAGCGGAATACAATTTAGCGGATACTGGAATTACTACCCACGCAGCTTTTTTTGATTATGATAAAGACGGAGATTTAGATTGTTATATTTTAAATAATAGTTTTATTCCAGTAAGTAGTTTAAATTATTCTAATAAAAGGGAATTACGTGATAAAGACTGGAAAGTGGCTGATATTTTGAAAGGCGGTGGCGATAAGTTGCTGCGAAATGATAACGGAAAATTTGTGGATGTAAGTGAAGCTTCTGGGATTTATGGCAGTTTGATTGGTTTTGGATTAGGTGTATCTGTTGGGGATGTTAATGGAGATTTGTATCCAGATTTGTATATTTCAAATGATTTTTATGAAAGAGACTATTTATATATCAATAACAAAAATGGAACTTTTTCAGAACAAATTCAAACTTGGGCTACCCATATAAGTCAAGCTTCAATGGGATCAGACCTAGCGGATGTTAATAATGATGGTAAAGCAGATATTTTCACTACAGATATGTTGCCTGAAGGTGATGAACGTTTAAAAACTACTACAAGTTTTGACAACTATGATTTGTTAACTCGTAAATTGAATATGGATTTCTTTAACCAATACATGTCAAATGCGTTGCATATCAATGACGGAACTCATTTTACCGAGATTGCCAATTTTGCGGGGGTTTCTAAAACCGATTGGAGTTGGGGAGCACTTTTATTTGATATGGACAACGATGGGTACAAAGATATTTATGTGTGTAATGGTATTTATCACGATTTGACCAATCAAGATTTTATGGACTTTTTTGCCAATGAATTAATGCAAAAAATGGTGGTAACCGGTAAAAAAGAGGAAATGGAAACTATTATTGCAAAGATGCCAAGTACACCTATTTCAAATTATGCTTTTAAAAACAATGCTAATTTAACTTTTACAAACAATGCGACCAATTGGGGATTGGATACACCTAGTTTTTCAAATGGAGCAGCGTATGGCGATTTAGATAATGATGGTGATTTGGATTTAGTGGTGAATAATGTCAATATGGAATCCTTTGTGTATCGAAATAATTCAGAAAAAAATAAAGCGAATCATTTTGTAAAAGTGAAGTTAAAGGGCGATAAACAAAACACATTTGCTGTAGGTAGTGTAGTAGAGTTGTACTCTGGGAAAGAGACCATTCGACAAGAATTAATTCCTTCAAGAGGTTTCCAATCGTCTATTGATTATGTAATGACTTTTGGTTTAGGGAAGAAGAAAATCGATTCATTACAAGTGATTTGGCCAAATGGGAAATCGCAAACTGTGAAAAAAGTAAAATTGAATACAACTATTACTTTGGCAATGAAAGACGCTTCGGTTGATTATGTTGTGAAATCCAAACCGTCAAAAGCTTTGCTTAAAGAAGTGAAATCTAATTTTGTTGCGCATAAAGAGAATGACTACATTGATTTTGATTACGAAGGATTGATTTCTAAAATGCTTTCTCAAGAAGGGCCATCACTAGCTATTGGTGATATTAATGGAGATGGAAATGAAGATGTATTTATTGGTGGTGCCAAAGGTCAATCGGGTAAAATTTATGTCAATAATGGGAACTCCAATTGGAATATTACGGTTCAAAAATCATTGGAAACAGATGCCAATTTTGAAGATACTGCGGCTAGTTTCTTGGATGTTGATAAAGATGGTGATTTGGATTTATTTGTAGGTTCAGGAGGAAACGAACGAACAAGTCCTGCCGATTTTTCGAATCGTTTGTACTTGAATAATGGTAAAGGATTATTTGTTAAATCAACAGCAACAATTCCTTCGGCTAAGACTAATGTTTCGGTAATTGCTCCGTATGATTTTGATAATGATGGAGATATTGATGTTTTTGTGGGTAGTAGAAGCGTGCCAGGCGTGTATGGAATTGACCCTAAACATTTGTTATTAGAAAATGATGGTAAAGGAAATTTTACTAATGTTATTGATAAAAAAGCCTTTAAAATAAATGCAACTGGAATGATTACGGATGCGGTATGGGAAGATATTGACAATGATAAGAAGAAAGATTTAATCATTGTAGGTGATTGGATGGCGCCCCAAATTTTCAAAAATACAGGAAGACGATTGGCTGTTTTTAAATCAAATTTGATAGAGTATACTGGTTTTTGGAATTCGGTTCAGTGTGTAGATTTTAATAATGATGGTAAAAAAGATTTTATTTTAGGTAATAAAGGGTCAAATACTCCATACAAAGCCACGGCACAAAATCCAATGCGATTATTTACCAATGATTTTGACGGTAACGGTACGATTGAACAAATCACTACTCGAACTATCGATGGGAAAGACATGCCAATTAATTTAAAACAGGAATTAGCAAAGCAAATCCCGTCTATTAAAAAGAAAAATTTGAGTTACGGTGATTATGCTAAAAAATCAGTACAAGAAATATTTTCTGCTGAGGTAATTTCTAATTCGCTTCAAAAAAATGCAGTTATTCAAGAAAGTGTTATTGCTATTAATAAAGGCAATGGCCAATTTGAAATTAAGCTTATGCCAAAAGAAGTTCAATTGTCTTCTGTGAACACAAGTTGTGTAATGGATGTCAATAAAGACGGTGTTTTGGATATTGTACTTGGAGGTAATCAATACGAATTTAAACCACAATTTGGACGTTTAGACGCCAACCATGGAAGTGTTTTGTTAGGCAGTAAAATGGGAACTTACTCATGGCTTAGCTATCCAAAATCAGGATTTTTTGTTACTGGAGAAATCCAAAAATTAAGAATGATTAGAAATAAAAATAACACTACTGCAATCATAGCTGTACTCAATAATTCTACTCCAAAAATTTATACAACCAATGAATAATTTCATAAAAATAAGTATAGTATCATTGCTATTTATAGGTTGTTCAAAGAATGAGAATCAATTGTTTGAAAAACTATCGCCAGAGCAGAGTAATGTGAAGTTTGCGAATCAATTGGACGAATCCAAGAACATTTCAATCTTAGATTATCTGTATTATTATAATGGAGGTGGAGTGGCACTAGGAGATATCAATAATGATGGGTTGGTAGATATCTATTTCACGTCCAATCAAGGTAAAAATAAATTGTATCTTAACAAAGGCGAGAATAAATTTGAAGATATTTCAACAAAAGCGAAGGTTGAAGGCGACAGTGATTGGAATACGGGTTCCATTATGGCTGATGTAAATGGCGATGGTTATTTGGATATTTATGTTTGTGCCGTTGTAGGAATTCATGGATTTGAAGGTCACAACGAATTGTACATCAACAATAAAGACAACACATTTACCGAAAGTGCGGCTGAATACGGTTTGGACTTAGACAATTTTAGTACATCAGCAGCGTTTTTAGATTACGATAATGACGGCGATTTGGATATGTATTTATTGAATCATGCAGTACATTCAGAAGCGTCATATGGCAAAGCAGACATTCGAAATAAAAGAAGCTATGAAACGGGCGATAAATTATTTCGAAATGATAATGGCCATTTTGTAGATGTCAGCGATAAAGCTGGAATCTTTGGTGGCGCCAATGGATATGGTTTAGGAATTGCAGTGTCTGATTTTAATTTGGATGGAAATTCAGATATTTATATTTGTAATGATTTTCACGAAGATGATTATTACTATTTGAATAATGGTGATGGTACCTTCACTGAAAGCATGAAAGATTATTTTGGTCATACAAGCCGATTCTCGATGGGTGTAGATGCCGCTGATATTAATCACGACGGTTTTCCTGATTTAATGACCCTAGACATGTTACCTGAAGATGAAACTGCTTTGAAATCATCGGCTGGAGATGATAATCCACAAATGCTGAAATACCGTACGGAGAAATTAGGTTACCATTACCAATACACCCGGAATATGTTGCAAATTAACCAAGGAGGAAAACATTTTACAGAGACAGCTTTACTAAGTGGAGTAGCAGCAACAGATTGGAGTTGGAGTACTTTATTTGCGGATTATGATCAAGATGGTGAACAAGATATTTTTGTTTGCAACGGAATTCCAAAACGACCTAATGATTTGGATTACATAAAATACTATTCCAATTCGAACATTAAAACCAAGTTAAATTCGACGAAACTTATAGACAAACAAGCTTTGAAAAAAATGCCTTCGGCAAATGTACCGAACTATGTATTTCAAGGGTCTAAAGATTTACAGTTTAAAAACCGTTCTAATGACTGGATAGAAAATGATTCCATTATTTCTAACGGTGGAGCTTATGCCGATTTAGACAATGATGGAGATTTAGATGTTGTAACCAATAATTTGAATAGTGTTGCTACTATTTATATCAATAAAACGAACGAAAAGGCGAATTACTTGAAATTGAAATTGCATTTTGAAGCTAAAAATACTTTTGGAATTGGAACCAAGGTGATTTCGTATGTAAAGGGTAAAAAACAATACAAAGAAATTCAAACGACACGTGGTTTTCAATCCAGTTCAGAACCAATAGCGCATTTTGGTTATGGAAAAATTAGCCAAGTTGATTCGGTTCAAATTATATGGCCTGATAAAACCTACCAAACACTGAAAAAGGTCAAAACCAATCAGATGTTACTAATTGAGCCAAATAAAACCCGAAAAGTTTTTAATTACGCTAAATTGCATCCTAGGGTATTGCCGATTTTTAAAAAATCAGTGACTAATTTAGGGATTGATTTTATACATCAAGAAAATGATTTTGTGGATTTTACGGCACAAAAATTAATTCCATATCAGCGTTCCGATAGAGGTCCTGCTACAGTCGTGGGAGATTTGAATAATGATGGGAAAAGTGATGTTTTCTTTGGTGGATCGCAAGGAAAACAAGCAGCAATTTATTTTCAAAATGGAAATGGATTTACGAAGAAAAGTTTTGCTTCTATTGTTTCAGATTCGATTTACGAAGATGCCTCTGCCATTATTGCTGATTTCAATGGAGATCGTCAAAATGATTTAGTTGTAGCTTCTGGAAGCGGGCAATATGCTGCGGATTTAATCCCTAGAATGTATACGGGGAAAACATTAGCAAAATCAAATTTATTTGAAATAAAAGGCATGAACGCCTCGGTAATTAAAACTATTGATTATGATAAAGACGGTGATTTAGATGTCTTTATTGGTAATAATTCGAAATCAAATAGTTTTGGGAGAATGCCGGATTGCTATTTGTTAAATAATAATAAAGGAGTTTTTACAATTACACAATCAGCTACTTTTTCTGGCATTGGAATGGTAACAGATGCTATAGTTACTGATTTTAACAAAGATGGGAACCAAGATTTAATCGTTGTTGGTGAATGGATGAAACCAAAGTTTTTCGCAAATACAAAAGGAAATTTTAAAGAAGTTACCGAGAGTAAGTTGCCGGGCAATCAAAATGGATTATGGCAATCTATTACAGCTTTTGATATTGATCACGATGGCGATCAAGATTATTTAGTGGGTAATTGGGGAATGAATTCAAAATTCAAATCCTCTCAAGAATTTCCAATGAAAATGTATTATGATGATTTTGATGCGAATGGAACTTTTGAAACCATAGTTGCTGTTGAGAAAAACGGCAAGTATTATACTACGATGGGATTAGATGAATTAGTGGAAGAATTTAGTGGTATGTTGAAGAAAAAGTTCAACAATTACAAATTGTTTGCAGGGAAAACAGTCGAAGAAATTTTTGATATCAAAATGTTGGAAAAAGCCGCTTACTATGAAGTTCATAATTTGAAGTCGGGTTATTTGAGAAACGATAATGGAAAATTTACCTTTGTTCCTTTTTCTAATAAAATGCAAGTTGGGCCAATTACTAGTTTTGTGAAAGAAGATTTCGATGGAGATGGGAAAGAAGAAGTATTTACTGCTGGTAATTATTTTGGAGTGACTCCATACCATAGTCGTTTTGATGGTTTTTCAGGTGCTCTAATTAAAGACCAAAAAACAATTTATTTAGGCAATCAAATAGGAATTGATTTAACTAAAAAAGCGGTGCGACATTTGGATGTTATCAACTTAAATGGAAAAAAACACCTTTTGGTAACTATCAATAATAAAAAAGCGGAAGTATATGAACTTCCAAAGTCAAAGAAATAAAACAATTATTTATAAAAATGAAAACTAAAATTTATTTATTGGGTTTGATGATAGTTTTTTTTACGTCATGTAAAAAAAACCAGCCTATTGTAGTAACTACTGATGATTATTGTGCAGCTGTTGATACGGTTACCGCTATTATGGTTCACGATATTTTTTCGCCTCCTGTTGCAAGTAGAATTTATGTCTATCCTAATGTGGCAGCCTACGAAATTATCGCACAAAATAGCGCTAAATATGAAAGTCTGCAGGGGCAATTAAAAGGATTAGATTCAATTCCAGTATTAGATGCTAAAAGTGGTGTCAACCAAAAATTAGCTGCATTAATTGCACACATGGAAGTGAGTAAGCAACTCATTTTTTCGGAAGAAGCATTAGAAAAATACCGAGACAGTTTGTATGCTAAATGGAGTGGCGAAAATCAAAAAGAATTTGAAGTATCTAAAGAATATGCTCTCAAAGTAGTGGATCGTATTAAAACGTGGATGAGTAAAGACAATTACAAACAAACTCGTACATTTCCTAAATATTCTGTTCATACAGATCAAGCGGGAAGATGGCAACCTACGCCACCAGCTTATATGGATGGAGTTGAACCGCATTGGGGAGAAATTAGAACTTTAGTAATGGATTCAGCTTCGCAGTTCAAACCAAAAGCGCCACATCCTTTTTCTACGGATAAAAACTCTTTGTTTTATAAAGAAGCGAAAGAAACCTATGATGTAGGAAATTTGATTTCTACAAAATTACTAGCTATTGAAAACGCTAAATCAAATGTAATTCCTGAAGAATCTGCTATTGCAACTTTTTGGGATTGTAATCCGTATGCTACAGTAACGCAGGGCCACATGATGTTTGCGAAAAAGAAAAATACTCCTGATGCACATTGGATTAACATTACTAAGATTGCATTGAAAAAATCAAAATCTGATTTTGAAACAACAGTTTTTGCTTATACCAAAACATCCATAGGCATTTTTGAAAGTTTTATCAGTTGTTGGCACGAAAAATACAGAACCAATGTGATTCGTCCAGAAACTTATATTAATTTATATATTGACGAAGATTGGAAACCACAATTGCAAACACCTCCATTTCCAGAATATACGAGTGGACACTCGGTTGTTTCTTCTTGTTCGTCAGTTATTTTAACATCCATCTTTGGGGATAATTTTAGTTACACAGACGATTCAGAAATTCCGTTTGGATTGCCAAAAAGAAATTTCAAATCATTCAAACAGGCTGCTTCTGAAGCTTCAATGAGTAGGTTGTATGGAGGAATTCATTACAGAGCAGCTATAGAAAACGGAGTTGAACAAGGAACAAATTTGGGAAATTATATTAATAAAGAAATTAGTTTTTTTAAATCAAAATAAAATAAACAACTACAATGAACACTAAAATTAAAGGATCTATTTTTATTATTCTAATCGCTTTTATTGCTTGGTATTTTTTGCTTAAGCCTTCCGACTACACCATTCGGTTTGAAGCGAAAGCAGCTACTGGAACTATTTTTCAGGGAATTCAGGAATGGTCAGCTGCTAAGACAAAATCCAATGCTGAAAATTATACTACTCTAGAAAAAAGGAACTTCGATTTTATTAAACAAGAATTAAAAAAAGGGGACGAACATTTAGTCTATTCTTGGACGCTTAACTCAATTAATGATTCAACTACCAAAGTTACAGTTGATGTTAAAGATGAAAATCATAGTTGGTACAATAAACTTACCGTTCCATTTATCACAACTCCTTTTCGCGAAAAACAAATTGATCGTGTAAAAGATTTTAAAACTGGATTAGAAGAGCATTTAAAAGCATTTAAAGTACGCATTGATGGAGAAGGGGAAACAACTGCTGATTATGTTGCATATATAAGTCTAACAAGTGTTATGCAAGAAAAAGCGCAAACGATGATTAAAAATGATGCTATTATCACGGGATATTTGTTCAATAATAAAATTAAAATTATCGGAAAACCTTTTATTGAAGTAACTCATTGGGACAAAGACAAGGAAATATTACAATTCAATTATTGTTTCCCAATTCCGAAAGATGCCAAATTTGTTGCAAATCCCAAGGTGAAATTTAAAAATATACCTGCTGTTAAAGGATTAAAAGCGACGTATTTCGGGAATTTTAGAACTTCAGATAGAGCTTGGTTTGCATTGCTGGATTATGCCGATAAACAAAATGTTGTGCTAGATTCAAAAGTGGTTGAAAATTTCTTAGCCAATCCTTTTAATGGAGGGAATGAATTAGAATGGGAAACTAAGATTATAATTCCTTTTTCTTCGAAACAAGAATAAAAATTATATTTCATAATACTGTTAACTCGAAAACGTTTTCGCCTCATGCGAAAACGTTTTTTGCTTGAATTGGGTTTTAGATTGGGAATTTCAAACTACTTTTATGCGCTAACCAAATAAACCTAACCAAATGAGTGCAAAATTAAAACTAAATTTTTGGCAGATAATTAATATGAATGTTGGATTTTTTGGTATCCAATATAGTTTTGGTTTGCAACAAAGTGCTGTGAATCCTATCTATGATTTTTTAGGTGCTAATCCAGATCAAATTCCTATTTTGAATTTAGCGGGACCTTTAACAGGATTGTTAATTCAGCCAATAATTGGAGCAATGAGTGACAAAACGTGGCATCCGCGTTGGGGACGACGTAAACCGTATTTCTTTGTAGGAGCAATGATCTGCAGTGTGGCTTTATTATTATATCCTTTTAGTAGCTCACTTTGGATGGCGGCAGGTTTATTATTGTTATTGGATGTTGGTAATAATACGGCTATGGAACCATATAGAGCTTTCGTTGCCGATACTTTAGATGAAGAACAACAACCCACAGGATTTCAAGCGCAAAGCTTTTTTACAGGATTTGGACAGTTTTTATCATATATTTCGCTATTTCTATTCCCAATAGTATTTGTGGGTTATACAGGTGCATTACCTAATTGGATTTATGCATCCTTTTTTCTGGGATCGGTTTTGTCCATTACTTCCATTTGGTGGAGTATGAAGAAAACTCCGGAAATTCCGCCAACAGCAGAAGAATTAGTGCGTTTAAAAGCTGAACCATTAAATATTTTTTCTCCTTTTATTGATATTTACAAAGCAGTTTTGGAAATGCCCAAAGTAATGTGGCAATTGTTTTTAGTGTATTTATTTCAATGGTACGCCTTAATGTGTTATTGGCAAAACAACGCTAAAAGTATTGCGCTTTCTGTTTGGGATGCGACACCAAAAGACAAATCGCTTTATGAGAATGCAGTAGAATGGAATGGTTTAATTGGGGCTTTTGGTTTTGTAATCACCTTTTCTGTTGCCTTTTATTTGGCAAAATTAGCCAAAAAATACAGTCCGAAATTAGTTCACTTTGCGTGTTTAATTTTAGCAGGTGCTAGTTTTTTAATTTTCCCAACAATACACAATGAGTATTTCTTTTTTGCTATTATTATTGGTTATGGAATTGGTTGGGCAAGTATGATGGGAATCCCTTATTTGATTATTGTAAATGATATTCCTAAAGAGCGTTATGGCGTTTACATGGGCATTATCAATATGATGATTGTTATTCCAATGATTTTTCAAAACCTGACTTTTGGATATATTCTTAAAAACTTCTTGAATAATGATGCCCGATTAGCCATTAGTTTTGCGGGGGTTTTACTGTTAATTGGTGCAGCTTGTACTTTATTAATTCAATCAAAAAAGAGTGCTCAAAAATAATTAAATACAAATAGTTCGTTACCATTGGAAAAAGAAATAGACTTGATCTGTGCCGGGGAGGTACTTATAGATTTTATAGGACACGAAGTAAATACTTCTATCAATAGAACCAAAGATTACCACCGATTTTTAGGTGGTTCGCCAACTAATGTTGCTGTTAATGCGACACGTTTGGGATTAAAATCAGTTATAGTGGCTACCTGTGGTGAAGATGGACTTGGCGAATATATAGTACGAAAGTTAAAAGACAATCATGTGATTACCTCTCACCTTAGAAAATCTGAAACTGAGCCAACTTCTGTGATTTTTGTTTCTAAATCAACCGGGACACCTGATTTTATTCCTTATAGAGAAGCTGATTACCAAATTTTACCTTCTCAAATCCCTGATGAATTGTTGGCAAGTGCTAAAATTTTTCACACGACATGTTTTGCATTAAGCAAAAATCCAGCTCGTACAACAATTGTAGAAAGTGCTAAAAAAGCCAAAGATTTGGGATCAATAACGAGTATTGATATTAATTTTTCAGAGCGTATTTGGCCAGACAGAGAAGAGGCAAAACAAGTTTTGAGAGACTATTTGTCAACGAATCCGCTTGTGAAATTGAGCGAGGATGATTGCTACCGTCTTTTTGCCGCTTCCAAGACAGAAGACTATATTTTTGATTATTTCCATGAATTAGGAGCATCTACTATTTGTTTAACCAAAGGAAAAGATGGTGTAGTATTATCTGATAAAGAACATGGAATGTTTCATCAACAAGCTACCCAAATTGATAATATCAAAGACACTACAGGTGCAGGAGATGCTTTTTGGACAGGGTTTTTATATGCTCGTTTGTTAGGTAAAGATTTTGAAGAAACCATTACGATTGCTCAAAAATTAGCCGTTTTAAAATTGCAAAATGTAGGCCGTTTGCCAGAGGGCATTAATATTAAAGAATATTTATCATCTACTAACTAGTTTTTTTGTTCTTGGAATGATTATTTTCTTAACTTTATGGTTCACTAAATCTTAAAATTATGACTGTAAATCAAATCCTTAGTACCAAAGGCAAAGATGTGTATTCTGTGCTATCTACCAATACAGTTTTTGAAGCATTGACAATAATGAGTGATAAAAACATTGGGGCAATACTCGTAATTGAGGATGCTATTTTAAAAGGAATTCTCTCAGAAAGAGATTATGCTAGAAAAATTGTTTTAAAAGATAAGTCGTCAAAAGATGCTTTGGTTAAAGAAATTATGGTAAGCGAAGTCATTTGCATTAAACCATCAGATAATTTAGATTATTGCATGGAATTGATGAATTCTAAAAAAATCCGTCATCTACCTGTACTAGAAAACAACATAGTTGTTGGAATTATATCTATTAGCGATGTAGTTAAGGCAATTATTGAGATTCAAAAAGATACTATCAATCATTTGAATTCCTATATTACTCAATAAATTCTTAGAATTATAAAACAAAACAGCTACAGTAATTTGTAGCTGTTTTTTTTATCGCTACCAGTAAATTAAAAGCTGGAGCGTAAAAGAATCTGCATAAATACTTCTTTTTAAATCAATAATCCTATCTTTGTCAGTCTGAAAAAAATAGAAAAAAATGGATAAAAATAATAAAAAAAGTGAGGCTTTATTATATCATTCAAAACCCCAGCCAGGTAAGATACAAGTACTTCCAACTAAAAAATATGCTACTCAAAGAGACTTGTCTTTAGCTTATTCTCCGGGAGTTGCCGAGCCTTGTTTAGAAATTGCAAAAGACGTTAATGACGTTTATAAATATACTACAAAAGGAAATTTAGTTGCCGTAATCTCTAATGGTACTGCCGTTTTAGGTTTAGGCGATATTGGTCCAGAAGCTTCCAAACCAGTAATGGAAGGAAAAGGTTTGCTGTTCAAAATTTTTGCAGGAATTGATGTTTTTGATATCGAGGTGGATACTAAAAATGTAGAAGAATTTATTCAGACCGTTAAAAACATTGCGCCCACTTTTGGTGGGATTAATTTAGAGGATATCAAAGCGCCTGAGTCGTTCGAAATCGAGCGTCGTTTAGTCGATGAATTGAATATTCCTGTAATGCACGATGACCAACACGGAACGGCAATTATTTCTTCAGCTGCGCTTTTGAATGCGTTAGAACTAGCTGGAAAAAAAGCAGAGGATATGAAGATGGTTGTGTCGGGAGCAGGATCTGCCGCTTTGGCTTGTGCCGATTTATATATTTTACTTGGAGTTAAATTAGAAAATATTTTAATGTTCAATAGTAAAGGATTGTTGACCAAAGACAATCCTTCGTTATCACCTTTACAACAAAAATATGCTAAGGATACGCCTCAAATGACTTTGGCGGAAGCCTTAGTTGGCGCAGATATTTTTTTAGGTTTGTCTTCTGGAGATATTATGTCGCCAGAGATGTTATTGACAATGGCCGACAATCCTATTGTTTTTGCTATGGCCAATCCAGTGCCTGAAATTGATTATAACCTAGCGGTTGCTACTCGAAAAGATGTTATAATGGCAACGGGAAGATCTGATTTTCCTAATCAAGTAAATAATGTACTTGGATTCCCATACATTTTTAGAGGAGCATTAGATGTTCGTGCTACCAAAATTAACGAGGCGATGAAAATGGCAGCGGTTAGAGCTTTGGCAGCCTTGGCAAAAGAAAATGTTCCAGAGCAAGTAAACATTGCGTATGGTGTTACTAAATTGACTTTTGGTAGAGAATACATTATTCCTTCTCCATTCGATCCTAGATTAATTACTGTAGTTGCGCCAGCTGTCGCTAAAGCTGCTATGGATTCAGGAGTGGCATTAAATCCAATTACGGATTGGAACGAATATGAAGAAGCACTTCTTGAACGTCTAGGGAATGATAACAAAATGGTTCGTTTAATTACCAATAGAGCCAAAAGAGAGCCTAAACGCATTGTTTTTGCTGAAGCAGATCACCTGGATGTATTAAAAGCAGCTCAAATTGTTCATGAAGAAGGAATAGGATATCCAATTTTATTGGGACATAAAGACGTGATTTTAGAATTAAAAGCTGAAATTGGTTTTGATGCTGATGTTGTAATTATTGATCCTAAGGTTTGCGAAGAGGAAGAACGTAGAAATCGTTTTGCATCTTCTTATTGGAAAACTAGACAAAGAAGAGGAATTTCGTTGCTAGACGCACAAAAATTGATGCGCGAAAGAAATTATTTTGCTGCAATGATGGTGAATGAAGGTGAGGCTGATGCGTTAGTTTCGGGTCATTCAAGAAGTTATCCCTCAGTGGTAAAACCAATGTTGCAATTGATTGAAAAAGCGCCTGGGGCTTCTATTGTAGCTACTACCAATATGATGTTAACGGCTCGTGGTCCAATGTTTTTATCGGACACTGCAATTAACATAAATCCATCAGCTGATGATTTAGCTAAAATTGCAATTATGACAGCTAAAACTGCGAAAATGTTTGGTATTGAGCCGGTTATAGCAATGGTGTCTTTCTCTAATTTTGGATCTTCTACTAACGAAGGTGCGGCTAAGGTAAGAGATGCGGTAGCGTACTTACACAAAAATCATCCTGATTTGATTGTAGATGGAGAGATTCAAGCTGATTTTGCTTTAAATCAAGAAATGTTGGAGAAAAAATTCCCGTTTTCTAAATTGGCAGGTAAAAAAGTAAATACATTAATTTTTCCCAATTTAGAGTCGGCGAATATCACTTATAAATTATTGAAAGAGTTGAATAATGTCGAGTCAATAGGTCCAATTATGTTGGGTATGGGCAAACCAGTTCATATATTTCAATTAGGCGCTAGTGTTGAAGAAATGGTCAATATGGCTGCTATTGCAGTTATTGACGCACAAGAAAAAGAAAAAAATAATTAGAAATACGATAATAGTTTATCCCCCACATAATTATGATAGCACATATTCAAGGAAAATTAGTAGAAAAAACTCCCACCGAAGTCGTAATTGATTGTGGGGGTGTTGGGTACTTTATTAATATTTCGTTACATACGTATTCTTTGCTTCCTAATTCAGATCAAATTAAATTGTTTACCTATCTTCAAATAAAAGAAGATTCTCATTCTTTGTTTGGTTTTATCGAAAAATCAGAGCGAGAAATTTTTAAAATGCTTTTATCTGTCTCAGGTATTGGTGCAAGTATTGCAAGGACTATGTTATCTTCTTTAGAGCCTAAACAAATTATTCAAGCGATTGCTTCGGGAGATGTAGGGACTGTCCAATCTATAAAAGGAATCGGAAATAAAACAGCTCAAAGAGTCATATTGGATTTAAAAGATAAAGTAATTAAATTGTATGATTTAGACGAAGTTTCAATGGTACAGAACAATACAAACCGAGATGAAGCGTTATCTGCTTTGGAGGTTTTAGGTTTTGTTAGAAAAACCTCTGAAAAGGTGGTCGAAAAAATAATCAAAGAAGATCCAGATGCCTCTGTAGAATCGATTATTAAAAAAGCATTAAAAAGTTTGTAATTACATAAAGATACATTGAATTTTATGAATAAAATTTGTCAGCTATTGCTAATTTTATTTTCTACTTATGTAGTTCAAGCACAAGTTACTCCTGCTGCTCAAGACACTATTCCAAAAGGTTTTTCGGTTGGTAAAATCGATATTAAAAATCCTAAAAGTGTTCTTTCGGGATATACTTATGACCCAGTAACTAATCGCTATGTCTACACCAATACGGTTGATGGGTTTACCATAGATTACCCTATAATTTTGACTCCGAAAGAATACGAAAATTTACTTTTGAAAGAATCAATGCGTGATTATTTCAGAAAAAAATCGGATGCAGTTGATGGAAAAAAACAAGGCGCTGAAGAAGCAAAGAAAGATTTATTGCCAAGGTATTACATAAAATCAGGCTTATTCGAAACACTTTTTGGAGGCAATACTATTGATGTAAAACCAACGGGATCGGTAGAAATGGATTTAGGGATGCGATACACTAAGCAAGACAATCCTTCTTTTTCCCCAAGAAATAGATCAACTACTACTTTTGATTTTAATCAGCGAATTAGTTTGGGATTATCAGGAAAAGTTGGAAAGTTGTTGACTGTCAATGCAAATTATGATACCCAATCTACTTTCTCTTTTCAAAATCTAATCAAAATTGCTTACGATCCAAAATACAGTGCTAGCGAAGACGCAATCATTCAAGATATTGAAGTAGGTAATGTAAGTATGCCTTTGAATAGTACCCTTATTCGTGGTGCACAGAGTTTATTTGGGGTAAAAACAAAACTGCAATTTGGGAAAACGTCTATTACGGGAGTGTTTTCTGAACAAAAATCTCAGACTAAAAGTCTTGTAGCTGAAGGGGGAGGAACGGTTCAAAATTTCGATATTTTTGCATTAGATTATGATAATGATCGCCATTTTTTCTTATCACAATACTTTAGAAGTAAGTATGATACAGCTCTAAAAAATTATCCATTTATAGATAGTAGAGTTCAAATTACAAGGTTAGAGGTATGGGTTACCAATAGACAAAACCGAATTACCACTACTAATAATAATATTAGAAATATTATTGCACTTCAAGATTTAGGAGAGAGTCAATTATCAGGTTTATCAGATGATGAAGTTGTTGTTAAAAATCCAACTGCTGGAATGTTTAATCAACCATCAAATTCTCCTACAGATAATAAAAATAATGATTATGATCCAGATTTAATCAAAACTGGTAATGGATTATTAAATTCTAATATTCGTGAAATGGCAACTGCCAAAGCGGGTTTTAATTCAACTGTAAGTGAAGGGCAAGATTATTCAAAATTAGAAAATGCTAGAAAGTTGAATCCCAATGAATATACTTTTCATCCCCAATTAGGTTATATTTCTCTTCAACAAAAATTATCAAATGATGAGGTATTGGCTGTAGCTTATCAATATACAATTGGTGATCAAGTGTATCAAGTTGGTGAATTTGGAAATGATGGAATTGATGCAACAGTAGTTACTGGAAGTACGCCAGCAACCCAAGCTGTGATTACTCAAAGTTTGATTCTTAAGATGCTGAAAAGTAATCTGACTAATGTGACAAATCCTGTTTGGAATTTGATGATGAAAAATATTTATCAAGTACCTGGAGGCTATCAATTGAAAAAAGAAGATTTTAGATTTAACATATTATATACCGATCCGTCTCCGCTAAATTATATTACACCTGTATCGGGAACACCTTTTCCTATTAATCCAATTCCTGAAAACAGGCTTGCCGAAACCCCATTGTTAAAAGTTTTCAACTTAGATAAATTGAATTATAATAATGACCCACAAGTTGGAGGGGATGGTTTTTTTGATTTTATGCCCGGATTAACAATTGATGCTCAAAATGGTCGAATTATATTCACTGTAAAAGAACCATTTGGAGAATTATTATTTTCAAAATTAAAAAATACGGGTTCGGCTGAATCCTATAACAGTGTTGATTCCTACAATCCTAACCAAAAGAAATATGTTTTTAGGAATATGTATCGAAATACTCAGTCGGCAGCGTTACAGGATAGTGATAAAAATAAATTTTTATTACGTGGAAAATACAAATCATCCACTGGTGATGGAATTCCAATTGGGGCATTCAATGTTCCGCAAGGTTCAGTAAAAGTATCTGCTGCAGGAAGGATATTGGTCGAGGGTGTTGACTATAGTGTAAATTATCAATTAGGTAGAGTTCAAATTTTAGATCCATCACTTCAAGCATCTAATACACCAATTGAAGTTTCTCTTGAAAATAATTCAATCTTTGGTCAGCAAACGAGACGTTTTATGGGAGTAAATGTTGAGCATAAAGTGTCAGATAAGTTTCTTGTAGGGGCGACATTTTTAAAAATGACAGAAAGACCTTTTACTCAAAAGTCAAGCTTTGGCCAAGAATCTGTGAATAATAGTATTTTTGGAGTAAATACTGCATTTTCAACTGAGCTGCCTTTTTTAACTCGTTTAGCCAATAAACTTCCAAATATTGATACTGATGTAACTTCTAATCTTTCAGTAAAAGGAGAAATCGCTTTCTTAAAACCAGATACTCCAAAAGCAGATCAATTTCAAGGAGAATCAACCATTTATGTGGATGATTTTGAAGGATCACAATCAACTATCGATATGCGTTCTCCATTAGCATGGAGTTTAGCTTCTACACCTCTTAACGATAATGAAAGTAAGTATAATTTTAATGAAAGTGCTAATGATTTAACCTACGGTTTCAAAAGGGCTAAATTAGCCTGGTATTCAGTAGATCCTATTTTTTATACCCAAAAACCAACCGGAATTTCTAATGCTGACCTTTCATTGAATTCTACTAGAAGGATTTTTAGTCAAGAATTGTATCCATTAACTGATATTGCTCAAGGGCAAACACAAGTAATTAATACTCTGGATTTAAGTTATTATCCTTCAGAACGAGGACCTTATAACAATAATTCCTCTGTAGGTTCTAATCCGAAAGAAAATTTTGGAGGAATTATGCGGGCTATTAACTCTACTAATTTTGAGCAGGGAAATGTCGAGTATATTCAATTTTGGGTTTTAGATCCTTATGTTGGTAATGGTGCTTCAGTACCATCTAATTCAGGAAAATTATATTTCAATTTAGGTGAAATATCTGAAGACGTGCTTAAAGATGGTAGAAAACAATATGAAAATGGATTAGGTCCAGAGCAAATTGTTGCAAATCCAAGACCACTATGGGGGAATGTGCCAGCATCCCAATCTTTGATCTACACATTTGATTCTAATCCAGTTAATAGAACTAATCAAGATATTGGTCTTGATGGTCTTAAGAATGATGAAGAAGCGGCTACTTATTCCAATTTCGCAACTGAAACCGATCCTGCTGCAGATGACTACAATTATTATTTGAATGCCTCAGGCGATGTGTTAGAACGATATAAAAATTATAATGGAACCGATGGGAATTCAGCAGTTTCTATAGATACACCAAATAGAGGATCAACTACTTTTCCGGATGTTGAAGATATTAATCGAGACAATACTATGAACACTATTAATGCGTATTATGAATACAGTATTGATATGAAACCAGCAATGAATGTAGGACAAAATTACGTGACAGATATCCGTAATACACAAGTAGAATTACCCGACGGAACTACAACAGAGGCACGTTGGATTCAGTTCAAAATACCAGTGTCTCAACCTCAAAATACCATTGGAACTATTACTGATTTTCGTTCTATTCGATTTATGAGATTATTTATGACTGGTTTTGCAAATCCTATCACAGTTCGGTTTGGAGCATTAGAATTAGTTCGTGGTGAATGGAGACGTTATTCAAGTACATTAGATGCAAAAGATACCAATATTGATGATGATAGAACGGAATTAGATGTATTATCAGTGAATTTGCAACAGAATAATGAAAGATGTCCTATTAATTACATTACACCTCCAGGAGTTGTTCGTGAGCAACTATTCAATAATAATACAGTAATTAATCAGGATGAACAATCCTTATCACTTCGCGTTGGAGGAGATGGATTGGAAATTGGAGATTCAAGAGGTGTTTTTAAAAATGTAAGTGTTGACATGCGTCAATTTAATAAATTGAAAATGTTTATTCATGCAGAATCATTACCTAATGAAATTGCCATTAGAGATAATCAAATGATTGGATTTATTCGAATTGGAAATGATTTTACACAAAATTTTTATCAAATAGAAATCCCATTAAAAGTCACTTTGCCCTCTTCTACTAATAATTCAAATTGTACTCCATTGAGTCCAGAAGTGGTTTGGCCAGAAGAAAATCAAATTGATTTAGCCCTTGAATTGTTGACGCAATTAAAAATAAAAGCCATGGGGATTGATCCAACGACACTTCCACAGGATGGGATATATTATCAAAATGAGGATGAGTTGGATCCGAAATTGGCCAATAAACCGAATAAATTACGTCTCGGGATCAAAGGAAATCCAAATTTTGGATTGGTAAGAACTTTGATGGTAGGGGTAAAAAGTAACGAAGATATTCGACGAATTAAAGGGGAGGTTTGGTTTAATGAATTGCGTTTAGCTGATATGGATAATAAAGGCGGTATGGCAGCAATATTGAATGTAGATTCTAATATGGCGGATTTACTTACGGTTTCAGCCTCTGGTAAGAAAACTACTATTGGTTTTGGAACATTAGAACAAGGGCCAAATGAAAGAAGTCGTGAAAATATTCAGCAATATAATATTGTAACTAATATCAATTTAGGAAAATTGCTACCCAAAAAATGGGGGGTAAATTTACCTTTTAATTATGGTGTAGGAGAGGAAATAATTACACCTGAATACGATCCTTTTAATCAAGATATTCGTCTAAATCAATTATTAGAATATACCACTGATGCTGAAAGAAAGGCTAATATTCGTAATCGTGCCATTGATTACACAAAACGTACTAGTATTAACTTTATCGGAGTTCGTAAAGAGAAAAATCCACAAAGTAAATCCCATTTATATGATCCTGAAAATTTCACGTTTTCACAATCAATTAATGAAGTACAGCGTCATGATTTTGAAATTGAAGACTATTCTGATCAACAAGTAACTACTTCAGTTGATTTTGCGTATAGTTTTAATTCCAAACCTTTGGAGCCATTTAATAAAGTGGGTTTTATGAAGAAAAGTAATTATTGGAAATTACTTCAAGACTTTAATTTTAACTTTTTACCAGCAAGTATATCTTTCAATTCAGATATTGTAAGGCAATATAACCGACAACAATTTAGACAAGTAGATGGAGTAGAAGGGATAGGTTTAGATGCGTTGTTTAGAAGAAATTACGCGTTTAATTATCAGTATGGATTTAATTATAATCTTACAAAAGCGCTAAAAATAAATTACTCCGCGTCTTCTGGTAATATTGTAAAAAGCTACTTAAATCCTGATAATACTTCCAAAGACGAATTAACAGTTTGGGATGATTATTGGAATATTGGAACTCCTAATCAGCACCAACAACAACTGGTAGTTAATTACGAATTACCAATTAATAAAATTCCTATTTTTAGTTTTATTAAGGCTAACTATTCCTATACGGCAGATTATAGTTGGCAACGTGCTTCTGAAGCTTTGTCTCAAATTGAAATTGATGGTGCATCCTACAATTTAGGTAATACTATTCAAAATGCCAATTCAACTAATTTCAATACAACTTTCAATATGGATAATTTGTATCGCTATTTAGGCTTAACTAAATCAAAAGCGCAAACAAATTCAAGACCTAAACCTGTTGTCGCTCCAAAACCAGGAGAGAAAATAGTGAAATCAAATACCTCTCTAAAACCATCCAATCCATTTGTGGATGGATTAATTGGAATTTTGACAAGTGTCAAAAATATTCAAATGAATTATACCCAAAATACTGGTACAGTTTTGCCAGGCTATACTCCAGGAATTGGTTTTTTTGGTTCTTCAAAACCTACATTAGGATTTATTTTTGGCAGTCAAGATGATATACGATATGAAGCTGCTAAGCAAGGCTGGTTGACTAATTATCCAGATTTTAATCAAAATTTTACCCAAGTAAAAAATACAATTTTTAAAGCGACAGCTAATTTAGACGTACTTCCAGATTTAAAAATCGATTTGAGTTTAGACCGCTCTTATTCAGAAAATTTTTCAGAACAATACGATGTTACCAATGGAACCTATAACGCAAGATCTCCTTATAATTCTGGAATATTTTCTATATCAACGATGCTTATTTCAACCTCTTTTGCAAAAAGTGATGCTGTATCTTCAATTGCTTTTGATGATTTTAGAACAAATAGATTAGTGGTAGCTAATCGTTTGGCAATAGCTCGCGGAATTGATATTGGAAATCCAGCCAATATAGATGCTGATGGGTTTCCCTTAGGTTATGGCAAAAACAATCAAGCGGTATTGTTGCCTGCTTTTCTTGCGGCTTACTCTGGCGCAAACGCTAATGACGCTTCCTTAGGAATCTTTAAAAGTATACCATTGCCAAATTGGACTTTACGATATAATGGATTTATGAGATATGATTTTTTCAAGAAAAATTTCAAGCGTGTTTCATTACAACACAATTATAGAGCTTCTTATACAATTAACGCTTTTAGATCTAATTTTGAATACGATAAAGATCCAAATGGTGTAGATAAAAACGGTAATTTTTATAACCCAACCATTATGTCTAATATCAACTTGGTAGAGCAATTTAGCCCTTTAGTTCGAATGGATTTTGAATTAAAAAACTCGTTAAAAGTGCTTACAGAAATTAAAAAAGACAGAGCTTTGTCTATGAGTTTCGATAATAATCTTTTGACTGAAGTTAAAGGAATAGAATATGTAATTGGTTTAGGATATCGATTTAAAGATGTTATTTTTTCATCACGGCTAGCGGATAACCCAACAGGGATTATTAAAAGTGATATTAATATAAAAGCAGATGTTTCTTTGAGAGACAATCAAACTATAGTTAGGTATTTGGATTACAATAAAAATCAATTGGCAGCAGGACAAAATATATGGTCTTTGAAAATAACAGCAGATTATTCCTTAAGTAAAAATTTAACCGCAATTTTTTATTATGATCATTCTTTTTCAAAAGCTGTAATATCTACTACCTTTCCTTTAACAAATATTCGCTCAGGATTTACATTACGTTACAATTTTGGAAATTAATTTTTAATTCTAATTCAAATTTCGAACGAAGATGTTACCTTTGTATTATTAAATAAAAAATAATAATTTATAAATATCATGAACATACCTGCAAATTTAAAATACACTAAAGATCACGAATGGGTAAGCATTGAAGGCCATATCGCTACTGTTGGAATCACAGATTTTGCTCAAAAAGAATTGGGTGATATTGTTTACGTTGAAGTTGAAACCTTAGACCAAACACTTGAAAAAGATGAGGTTTTTGGAACCGTTGAAGCAGTAAAAACAGTTTCTGATTTGTTTTTGCCTTTATCTGGTGAAATTATTGAATTCAATGAAGCATTAGAAAGCACGCCAGAAAGTGTAAATTCAGATGCCTATGGAGCGGGTTGGATGATTAAAGTAAAAGTGTCTGATTTAGGAGAAGTTGATTCATTACTTTCAAGTGATGCATACAAAGAACTAATTGGTGCTTAAAAATTTATTTTTTTGGATTGCCTTCTGTTGGACTTTAGTTGTAGCTTATTTTTGTTTGGTGCCATCTTCAGATATTCCATCGGTTAGTATTCCTAATTTAGATAAGTTAGCACACGCTTTTTTTCATTTTGTTTTTACAATTCTTTGGTTTTTGTTTTTTAAAAAACAAGTAAAAAAGAAAAATCAAATTAAGCTTTTAGTAGCCGCCGTATTTTTTTCTTTGTTTTTCGGAATTGGAATAGAACTACTTCAGGCTAGACTGACTACAACAAGGAATGGAGATTTTTTCGATGTTATTGCGAATTTTTCAGGTGCTGTAATTGCTTTTTGTTTTGTGCTTTTTTTCAAAAAAATAAAAAAACAAGCTGTGTAGAAAACACGAATTATAATCCCACTTCGGTGGGATTTTTATATGTTGATCATCCATGAAATTACAGACTACTTCAATTGTTTCTTTTGCGTTATTCTTGGTTACTTTGGCGGTCAATATTTCCATGCCACTTTTTAGACCTTATGCTGAAATGGCAGGATTGAATAACGGTCAGACAGCTTTAGTTTTGGCAACTTATATAGTAGGAATGTTGCCTTGTTATATTTTTTTAGGAGGAGTTTCAGATCGTATAGGAAGGAAACCCGTGTTGCTTTTAAGTTTGTTCCTTGCACTTGCATCAAATCTTACCATTACACTTTTTCCAAACGTTTTTGCATTAATTTTTGCTCGATTCTTTCAAGGCGTAGCTTTAGCATTGAGTATGGGGACAGGGACTGCTTTTATAGCGGAATTAGTTTCGTCAGATTCACATGCTGCAGTTAAGGCAGCCAATGCTACTTCAATGGCAACTGCTATTGGATTTAGCGGGGGCGCTTTTATGACTAGCATTGCTTTACTAATCCATTTTACGTACTTGCCTAATACTTATTTTATTGCTATTGCAATTACGATTATTGGAATCGTATTAGCTTTTTCGCTGCCTAAACTTCCACCTATTGGAGGTAATTTAGTTCGGCTGCCGTATTTTCCCAAAGGATCTATATTAGTTAATATATCCATAGCCATTTGTTGGGCTACAACGGGAGTAGTTATTGCAATCATACCAACACAATTAGCAACCTATCATTTAACAGCATATGCAGGATTTTGTTTGGTACTCATTAATTGGACTGGGGGATTTATGCAGCCTTTTATTCGAAAAAGATTTAAGCCAAAGACTAGTCTTAAGTTGGGATTTGTTATAATACCTTTTGGTTTTGGTTTAGTGATTTTAGGTTCTTATCTAGGAGTTTTGCCGGTTGTATTATTGGGTACAGCATTTATTGGTTCCGCTGCCTATGGTTTTAGTTATCAAGGAGGACTGGCTATAATTGCTGATTTGGGAGGAGATCAAAAAGCAAGGGCAGTTTCAGGATATATGTTTTTCGGGTATGTTGGGTTTGGTATTCCTGCAATATTATTAGGGTTTTTAGCAGATTCAATAGGAATTATTGCTTCACTACTAGTTTTTGAATTGCTAATAGTAGTGTTAAGTTTGTATTTGTACTTAAGGTTTGATAGGAAAACAAGTCGTTAGTCAAAGGTTATTTATTTATTAAAAAATCAGTTTTCTGTTTCTACATTCTATAATCTTATTTGTATCTTCGCGCCAGATTTATACCATACACATTGAGTACTTTTTCTCTTAAATCCATTTATGTCGATTTCAAAGCAATCACCAAGGCTGGATTAGCCATTAGCGTGGTGTTTTCGTCTATAGCTGGTTTTGTCCTTGGCGAAGCAGATTTTGCTACTTTTAATTGGATTGTATTGTTGAAATTGGCAATTGGAGGTTATTGTATGGTGGGTGCTTCTAATGCTTTTAATCAAGTAATTGAAAAGGATTTAGATGCCTTGATGGACCGTACCAAAAATCGTCCAATACCTTCAGGACGAATGCAATCTAACATTGCATTGGCTATTGCGAGTTTGCTAACGGTTATTGGAATTTTCTTGTTGTATACCATCAATCCTAAAACAGCTATGTTTGGGGCGATTTCCATTTTTTTATATACCAGCGTTTATACGCCATTAAAAACTGTAACCTCATTGTCGGTTTTTGTTGGCGCTTTTCCGGGTGCAATTCCGTTTATGTTGGGTTGGGTAGCTGCAACCGGTAATTTTGGTATTGAAGCAGGAACCTTATTTTTGATTCAGTTTTTTTGGCAGTTTCCTCATTTCTGGGCAATTGGGTGGTTCTTATATGAAGACTACGAAAAGGCTGGATTTTTTATGTTGCCAACAGGAAAAAAAGATAATGGAACAGCATTACAAATTATATTATATACAGTGTGGTTGATAATTGCTTCGCTTTTACCTGTTTTGGGTTATACAGGACAATTATATATTACACCAATTGCTGCGGTTCTAGTATTTTTGCTAGGTGTTTGGATGTTATTTTTTGCGGTACGATTATACCAATTGAGAACAGCTAAAGCCGCAAGAACATTAATGTTAGTGAGTGTTTCGTATATTACTTTATTGCAATTAGTTTATATATTTGATAAATTTTTAAGATAGATATGGAAATGACAATGATTCAAGACGTAGAAAGAGCTAAAAAATCAAGATCAGCTAAATTGATTTTATTGTTTGCAATGGTGAGCATGACAATGATGTTTGCAGGTATTACCAGTGCGTTCGTAGTAAGTAAATCCAGAGCTGATTGGTTGAAAGATTTTCAATTGCCATCTGCTTTTTATATGAGTACGATTGCAATTTTAGGTTGTAGTTTGACTTTTCATTTGGCTAAAAAAGCAATTCAAAAAGACGAACAGTCAAAAACAACGGCATTTCTTTTAACTACTTTAGGATTAGGAATTGTATTTGTTATTTTACAATTTGTTGGGTTTGGACAAATCGTTTCACAAGGGTATTATTTTACAGGACAAGCGAGTTCAATTACAACAACATTCTTATATATTGTTACAGTTATGCACTTGTTGCACTTAGCTGGAGGGATAATTTCGCTTTTAATTATAATTTATAATCATTTTAAACAAAAATACAATTCAACACAAACTCTTGGAATTGAACTAGGTGCGATGTATTGGCACTTTCTTGACATTCTTTGGGTTTATTTATTTTTATTTTTATTTTTCTTTAAATAAGAAAAAAACGTAAATTTGGGAACTTTTTAACGAATAACTTTTTATGGGAGCTACAGTTACTACTGCAAATAGTGAAGAAAAAACTTGGGGAGGCGGAAATGAGCCAATGGGAGCAAGTTATGGTAAATTAATGATGTGGTTTTTTATCGTATCAGATGCCTTA
>JACCDZ011649861.1_pt1 | contig 49912 bp, 36 predicted proteins | sample 7449551 | NCBI WGS metagenome assembly JACCDZ01 (sample SAMN15323452, study PRJNA562643) | freshwater metagenome | isolation source: river surface water | place: USA:Blue River Watershed | collected 2017-08-18
ACGAAGCGTACACTTCCAAGGTGTGCTCTTGCTGCGGGATGCACACCCTGAGGAACATGAGGAACAAGTTTCGGGACGAAGAACGACGCAAGGTGCACGGGGTCCTCCACTGCTGGAACAGTGAATGCCCGAGGAATACGTGGGACCGAGACGTCAACGCATCCCGAAACATACTGGAGGTGCTCTCTGCCTTTCTACAGGGCAGGAAGCGCCCTATAAAGTTTACAAGTGCTGGTGCAGATCCTCCAGAGGATCGTGCTCGCGAGCACGCCCCCCGCCGGCCCCTAGTGTAGTGGGGCGGAAGCTAACGGCGTAGGAGGCATTATTGCAAGATTGCAAAGATGGAATCGTGGATGTTGCGAACTTTTGCAATTTGTAATAACATTGATAATCTACTCACATTGCGAATCTTTTCGAGTCCGGATCTTCGTGTTGGTGTCCGATCGACACGCGAGATTCCGCTCTCGTGCGCTTGTTGGTCGCAGCAGCTGCCGCAACGGCGGGTGGAAGGAACTCGCGCGGGATTATGTGTAGAACGTTTCGGACGTTGAGATGGAACCCCAGGTCGCTGAGGGCCTTGCACGCGTTGTCCAGAACCAAGTACACATCGCTGCCATCGACGGATGTGTATATGTGGACGACGGTGCAGCTCACCTCGCGTTGATCGTTGTCGAAAAAGGTCACGATGTCGCCAGCATGAATATACGTAGCCAGTTGCAACGATGTCGCCGTCTTTCTTGCCGCGCGGAAGGCGTCGCGCCTCTGGCCGGGATCCATCGTTTTCCTTATGGAAACATTCGTTCGTCTTGACTCATCACAACCACTCCACCTTCACCCCGTGCGAACAAAACGCGTCCTCCAACGCGTTCTCGCGCTCCGTGTCGAAGTCGTCCTGGCAGAGCATCATCTTCGACAGGCCCGGCGCGAGGTGCTCGACGGCCCACTCGTCCATCTGTGAGGCACCCAGCAAGCCGAGCTCTTTCAGACCCACCAATTCTCTCAGCACCCAGAACCCGTGCGACGGGACGGAGTGCACCCCCCCTAGCACCAACCGGTTGAGCGCGGGGCATCCTAGAGCCACGCGCTCGATGTCCTGGGCCACGACGCCCACGATCGTCCACAGCTCCAGCACGTTCAGATTGGCCATGCTCTCGGTTATGCGCCACAGGGAAGCGCGCGTCATCATCCCCTGCACGCAGGAGTGTCCCGCGAGGCACAGCTGCCGGATGTCCAGCGCCACGGTTCCGATCGAGGACAGCCGGAACACGCCGTGGTCCGTGATGCACGGGTTGTACAAGCTGGAGTTCCGCGTGTGCATGAGGATGCACTTGTTCAGCAGTCCGGGCCCGATCGTGGCCGCTAGGAGGTGCAGTCCCTCGTCCGTGACCAGGGACATGTCGAACCTCAAGCAGGAGAAGCGCCTCGAGTGGTGCGAGGCGATCCGCGCTCCGAAGGCCACCATGGAGTCGTCGCTCCACACCACCTCGTCCGCCATGAACTCCAGGTTGTGGGTCTGAGAGGACGGCGAGGACGGCGCAAAGTCTTCGAGGAAGGCGTACGTCATCAGCGACATGCTGCCCACCACGCGGGCCTTCTTCAGACGCGGCGCCCTCAAGCTCCCCAACAAGGTGTCCGCGTCGTGCGTGACCCCCGCACGGTCCGGCGTGGGGGCAAACTGCGTGGGGCGCAGGTGAAGGGTCTCGAGGCGGGGCATGGCGACCCGGACCGCGTGCGTCTGCCCGAGGAACGACACGTCCTCCAGCCTCATCTCCCGCAGGGCCGTCATGCCGGCCAGGATCCCGAAAAACACCGTCGGCAAAACGGTGGTGGAGATGTACACGCTGCGCAGCTCGGCCGCCGCCAGGGCCAGTGCCCGCATGAGTGTGGGCGAGACCAGGTCCTGGTGGGTGCCGCAGAAGTTGACCTGCAGCTGCGACACCCCCGTGGCCATGCCCGTGGGAAACTCCGCCACGGCGGTCAGGCAGAGGTGCTTGAGGTTCGCCAGCGGCTCCAGCGGGGACGGCACGAGGACGGGGGCGGCGGATGCGAGGTGCATCTTCAGGGCGGTGAGCATCGTCAACGCGTCCAGCCGCGCGTGGCTGGGGAGGACCGATCCCTTGAGGACCAGCTTGTCCAGATTGGTGAGGCGCGGCACCACGTGCGCCTCTCCGACCAGCGCCCGGTCCGATTTGAGCGTGAGGCTGCGCAACGTGGGCGCGAGCTCGATCCACGATTGCGGGACGACGACGCGCGGGGAGCGGAACACGCACGCGCGCGCGCTCACGCAGAGGTTCCGCAGGCGCGCCACTTGCGCCACCGCGTGCAAGCATTCCGCGCCTTCGTCCGCCATCTCGTCGCCCTCGTCCGAGTCGGACCCGCACAAGAACCAATCGTCGCCGACGACGAAGCCCAGAGTCTCCAACCGCCGCAGCTGGCAGAGGATGCGCCCGGGGACCGGCCAGTGGGAGCACAGGGCCACCAGGTTGTCCGCGCAAACCCGCGTGTTCAGAGTTCTGGGGAGGCTGATACACTCCCCGCCCTCGAACCCCTCGGGGAAGACATCGCTCGCCGGGCCCGTCAGCGCGTGTCGGACCGTCTCGCCCGCCAGCAGGATCCGGAAGTGCTCTTTGGCCTCGAAGTCCAACCGGTGGAGCCCCGTGCAGAGTTTGAGGACGCTCGAAAGAACGCACTGGACCCAAGGGTCGTCCACGGGGATGTGTCCGATCAGATCCAGCTGGTGGATGCGGGACAGCATCGCGGGGCTGAGCTTCGCCAGATCTTCCAGGCTCGTGACCGATTCGTAGAGAGAGGAGGCATCCTTCACGCCCCAGCACAGACGGCGCACGTTCGGGTGGCTCGCGGAGAGGTCCCGGGTGACCGGGCCGGGATTGTTGAACAGGTCCAGTTGAGTGGCGCGCGTGTTGGCCACCAAACGGAAGCCCCGGCTGGCCAGGGCCACCGAGCTGAGGTCGGAAGAGCGCAGGAAAAGAGAAAGAATGTGGCGCACGTGGGGGATGCGTTCGCCGACGGCAGCAACCTCCGTGCAGCATTCCGTGGAAGACGACATGATGATGGTTGCCGTGCGTGGAGGATGATCGTCTTTTTTTACGAAGCGGGTTGGTCTCGCTGTTCGTGACAGGAGGTTCGTTTATTCTTCAAATGGACCTTGGCGTTTGCTTTATAGACCTCTCCCCAGGCATCATTGTCACCAACTAATGGATGTATGTCCTCGCCATGTTTGACATGTCCGAAATGGCTTCTTGGACATGTCCACCCAGACAGCGCAGAAGCTCCAACGCTTGTTGCCTTTGCATGCTGTCGCTTGTAGTAGACGTCACCGTTTTCTTTATAAGGTCGACGGTTGTTCGTGCTCGGTCAAAGTCTTTGGCACACAACTCTGCAATTTGGTCAGACATTGCACGCGAACTCTGTGCAGTGATAGAGCGTCGTCTACTTATTTCCATCATGTCTGCACGCGTGAATCGCACTGCCTTTGGGGTGGTCTATGTCGCTGATGGCAGTGATCGCTTCCTGCAATGCAACACATAGCGACACCAACGAATGATATGCGTCTATTTTGGCCTGCATTGACACCTTTCGGAAGAACAACCCAAAGAGATGTCTGACGCTATGACAAGATCGCTCGGCGTTGACCAGCACCCGCTTGTACTGTTCGTAGTTGTCCATTGATTGGGTCGACGCAGAAGCCACATGTGAACAACGTGCAACCCTGGGGTTTATGATTGGCATCGGCCCACTAGCCCCCCGGGGCCCTTATGGCCACTGTATGGTTCCAAAATGTTACAGACAGTGTCAAGTGTCGGTATATAATGCCAAACATGTACGTTTGCAGCCTTTTTCACCCGCTAGTCGTTTTGGCGTTATCACATTGAAAAATGAGTGACCGGGTCGTATTGAGCGTATACTTGCGAAGGACCCGTGTTGTTCGCGTACAAGACCCGTGGTACCGTCAGTTGCAATATACTATACGCATAGATGACACCGGTCCTTCCAAGTTGCCGGGCGTTGAACCCAATCTGGACCGGTCATGGAACGTGTGTGTGGAGTTGAAGCACGGGTTTGGACCTGGAGGTGACGTGTTCTTTCCAGCAACCATTGGCGAGGTTGGACCACCGCCTCGACTGGCGCTTAGATCGGCAAACATCGATCAATATTGCTCGATGCATCTTGAGCCATTTCTCACCCACAATTCCAAGAGGCTGCAGATGTCGATGCTGTCACCCGACGCTTGGGAAGTGTGCGATTTTGTGCAAAGGAAGAACGACTACATTCGCATATCAATCGACCGGCACTACGAATATGTGCCGGCAGAACTGGAGGTGTCTGTAAGGGCCGTGTAAATGCAAGAGTTGTGTGCGAGAGTTGGGTTGGATGCCACTGTCACTGCTTCTTGTATGGCAACGCCAAGTGACGTCAGCGAGCTAAGCATGTCTTCTTTCGTTTTTGTCGGCAGCACGCGATGGTATCGGGTATACATATCTTTAAAGCTGTCCACGGACCTTTGAGCGTTTACAAAATCCCTCCGACAGAGTTCGGCGACTTCCTCAATATCGGAACCCATCGTGTCAGAACAAAGTATTGTAACCTTACGCGTTGGTTTGCATTTATGTGCATCAGCCCACTAGGCCCCATGGCCCGTATGGCTTCTTCCCGGCCACTGTATGGTTCCAAAATGTTACAGCGTGGCCTCAGAGTTGCCAGGTCACCTGACACGCGGTCTTGGTATGTTGACATTTCCATGCACTATCAATCGTCAAGTGTTGTCAGTATAGAATGCAGCCTTTTTCACACGCTGGCCGTAGGAGGCATTATTGCGAGATTGCAAAGATGGATTTGTGGGTGTTGCGAACTTTTGCAATTTGTATAATAATAAACAAAACGTTATGGATTCCAATCTGTCAACTCTTCTCGAGAGGTTGATTGCCAAGCAAGACGGTCATTTGGCCAAGCTAGACAATCATTTGGCCAAGCTAGACAATCATTTGGCCAAGCTAGACAATCATTTGGCCAAGCTAGACAATCATTTGGCCAAGCTAGACAGTCTTTTGGCCAAGCAAGACAGCCGTTTGGCTAGGCTAGACGAGATGCTTGCGGAGATCAAGCAAGACAGTGTACAATTCCAAAATTGGATAAAGGGAGAAGCCGACATTGTGGAGAACGAGACGACCGCAGCTGTTTTCGATTTCTTGCAAACTGTAAGATTTCAAGGCATGAAGGTGTACCTACCGGACGGGTTTCCAAAAAAGTTGTTTGATCCTATAACACATGCATCGTTAACAGACCTAGACGGGGTGTTTATTTTAACCGACGACCCGGGAGCAAAAGACTACAACACCGAAGTGTTTGTTTCACCCCCTATGAATTGGAAAGACATACTGATCAACGATGACCGCTGGTCTACAATGAAACAAATGAGAAAGGACATTGGTAAGACTTCGATTAATAAATACAGGCGCATCATGGTAATCGTAGAGTCAAAGCACGTGATCACCGAGGACAAACTTTCACAAAAGATGAAACAAATGGTCGATATAAAAAATTTTATAGGTCATGCAAAGATGCTTGCGAAAGACCCATCGAACAAAACACTTCCATACACCTCCCGCTTCAAGAACATGATGAGAATGTATAAGTTTGACGAGTTCGAAGACCAACCAATGTTGTACATAGGTGGGGGGTTGTGGAAGGAGGATGCCAAGACATATCTTCAAGAATTGCTGCGCGAAAACCCATCAATGCAGAATCACATTGGAATCATCAAAGAGAGTGGAAAGCGTTTTCAAGTTGCTGACGCTTCAACTGCGTTTCGGACTTTTGTCCCTGTGTCTTTGGAGATGTCTCAACGAGGAGGTGCAAACCGCCAGAAGAAACGAAAAGAACGATGAGTTGAACAATTCGATGTCACGGTTGACCCGGGACGATGCCCCCTCCTCTTCGCTCCCGGCAGGCAATAAAAGCCGTCCATTTTGTAAAAATAGTGAAAAGCGATGTCGTCGGACCAAATCGGACACGAGGGCCTGCGCCGGCTGGACGCCACGGTGCGCTGGATGCTGGGCGCCAGCAAGGAGGAGCTGGCGGATGTGCCGCTTCTCGCGGACTGGATCGGGCGCGCTGGTCTGGCGTGCGACCGCCGCACCAGTCCCATGGACCCCAATCACAGCCTCTACGGCGACGACGTGCGGTACATGCTGGGCGCGCCGGACCAGGGCGGCTCCTGGCAGACGCCCACGCAGCTGGCGGGCTTCCTGGCGCTGGCGGCCACCCGGGGCGTGCGCTCCTACCTGGACGTGGGCACCTACAAGGGCTGGACCATCACGCTGGCGGCCGCCTACCTGAAGGCGTTCGGCCTGGAGCACGTGGACACATACGACGTGGAGGCCCACTGCTCGCCGGACCTGCAGGCGCTGTGGCGCCTGCACGGGCTGCCCATCTCCTACCACGTCTCGCGGGACGTGGCGGGCGCCATCGTGCCCAAGCTGCGTCCGGCCTACGACCTGGTGTTCATCGACGGCTCGCACGAGTACGCGGACGTGCGCGCCGACTACGAGCGCAACAAGGGCGCGGCCCGCATCCTGGTGTTCCACGACGTGATCGACCACTTTTGCGGCGGGGTGGTGCGGCTGTGGCGCGAGTTGCGCGAGGAGACGCGTGGGCACGCGATGCTGAGCGAGTTCACGACCCACCCCAACGGCTTCGACCTCATGGGCATCGGCGTTCTGGAGTGGGGGGGCGCCGCCAAGTTGTGAGAAAACGAAATCGAAAAAATTTACATCTCCATGACATAGCACCCATCTCTCTTTTGGAATCCCATTTCGTTCAATTCGGCAACTACCATGTTCCTGTAGCGCACATCGCCATTCCATCCCAACCTTCGTTCGATTGCACCGACAAACTCGTCTTGTGGAACCAGATCTACACCACGGACCGCGTACTCTCTGACGATGGCCCTTGCGAAATGGCGGACCCTGTGGGCAAGAAGAAGCAGCGTGACGTCAACTATAATCAAACGGTGATGGGGAAAGGCCTCTGTGTTGTTGCGAACACGTTGAAAACAAACCCTTCAGCATATTTCTTTCGATGATAGATGGGTGCAACGCGACGAGTTTCGCATACCTTTCCTCTGAAGACATCAACGCGAGCTCCAGGGAGTCCGCACGGTTACGCTCGGCAGTTAAAGCGGCCTCCGCAGCAGCAGCACGAGCTTCGGCCTCCTGCAACCGTCGTTGAAGGTCCATGATTGCTTCCTGCTGATCAGCGGCGGTTTGGCAGAGTCCCGAAGAAAACGAAGGATCTTCTTCTTCTTGCGCACCACCGTCCATTTTATGTTATGGCGGTTGCGCGAACCGCTCTTTCTCCGCCAAACGGTGGCGGTTGTTATGCTTCGGTCCAGATTGTCATCAGATTGGCCGCCAGCGAAGTTGATGGTAGCTCCCTGGTGGCATCGAGGAGACCCACGTGGAACCCGCATTATAAACCACCCGTCTGACATCGGTGCATGGTCACGGTCTGAAGCTACCAAGAACCTGCTGGGTTGATTGATTGATATGGAAGCATTGGGACACACACCAAGACAATTATATGGAAGTTTCATATTTCATACTACAATACGAGTTCAAGAACCACTATATAATCGACCGCTGCAAACCAGCATCATCGTCTTTTTTCTGTTTTCCACCACAGACTGTTCTTTCGTTCTCGTACGACAACCATGAAGCGGACATCCTCTTTCCTTCTGGCAGTGACCCTTTGCTGCCTGCTGGTCATGGCGCGCGGTGGACCTGTGGGCTACGGGATATGCCAGAGCGGATGCAATGCGGTCGCGGTGGCGTGCTACGCAGCGGCGGGCTTCACTTTCGGCACCGTCACCGCAGGGGCGGGCGTTCCTGCCGCCATCGTGACATGCAACTCTGCTCTGGGAATTTGCATGGCGGGATGCGTTGCGGCTGGTCTCCTACCCATTCCGTGAACGATCCATGATGCTCCAACGCGTATCTACGCAGAGAGCTGTCTACCTCTACTTTGACTCAAAGTAGATCTTCTTGCCTTCGACGACAATGTGCCTACCTCCGCGGGGGCCGGTCCGGATCGTGTAGGACCGCCCGTTGGTATGCTTGTGCTTAGCAGTAGTAAACACGCGTGCTGTTGCTGTGCCACCGACGATTTTAGGGAGCTTCCATTCTCTCGTAGCTTGCATTTTCTCCCGGTGGGAAGAGGCCATAGCAGCACTCAAGATGCGGTTTGCATTGTCGTCTATGGGGGGGAGGACATATGTGCCGTTTGTGCTACGGCGGCGGGCAGGCCGTTCCCTTTCTGGAATGTGCTCTCTCCATGTTGTGGGAACCATATGGCGCGAGCTCTTTGTGCTGGCCATGAATCCAGGGCTTTCAGCAGCAGCAGACTTCTTCTTGCGACTCGGCAAAGTGGGCAAGCTCATGATGGTTTTTTTATCTATTGACCGCGTATAAAATTTCGTTGTTGTTGATGTTGTTGTTCGCAAAGCGTGTAACTTTTCTGGCAAATTGCAACTCTCTTCTGCCCACCACGCACTCTACCACCCACTACGACTCATCAAATCCGCATAAGATTGTCTTGCACGACCACGTCCGCCGCGCCACCTTGCTGCTGCACGTCCACGTCTCCCCCTTGCTCGCTCCCATCAAAGACGTCCGTGAACTCCACGTGGAATTGCAAAACCATGCACTTTGCAGGCGTCATGCCCGTGCCCGGGACCTCGCAAACTTGCTTTGATGGGTTGAAGTATCCGGACGATTCCACCACGGTGGGTACGCCGCACACGTCCACTTGCCTCTTGAACCCGTGTACGAGCTCCCCGAGCGTCACGCGCACGTCCATGACCAGACGCCCGGACTCTGCGTGCACCGAGTACGGCGCCTCTATGTGGTGCCTCATCACGATCTCCAGATCGGCGAACTGGCCGCTGGAGGGGTCGTACCCGCCCTGCTTGCGCTGCGTGACCCGCATGCCGTCGGGGACGTGGGGCGGGATCTTCACGTGATACTTCTTGTGGCCGCGAACGGCCCCTCCCCCTCCGCACACCTTGCACCGCTTGGCTTCGTCCACGAGCTTGCCGGATCCGTTGCACATCGAGCACGTGCGGTGCACCTGGAACGAAGGGGGCAGGAACATGCGCACGTACCCTTCCCCCGCGCACGCGGGGCACCGCTGGATGCCGTCCTTGGGCACCGCCCCGTGCCCCTCGCACGCCGCGCACCGGTCGTCCAGATCCAACGACACGGATTTCTCGCATCCGCGCACGACGTCCGTCGCGGACAGGTAGACGTTGATGACCACCGGTTCCCGCGGGACCGCCGGCGCGTTCTTGCCGCCTCCACCGCCGCCGAAAAAAGCCGCAAAATCCCTGAACGGGTCCACCCCCGCCGCCCCCCTGCGGAACATCGGGTTTTCGAAGAACGACGAGTCCCGTTCGCAGTCGTGCATCCTTCTCTTGTCCGGATCGGACAGCACGGAGTACGCGTGGTTGATGCGTCTCATCTCCTCCGCTTTGTCCGGGTCGTTCGCGGTCTTGTCCGGGTGGCAGCAGATGGCGCGCTTGCGGTACTCGCGTCGGATGGTTCCCGGGCTTGCGTCCCTGCTCACCCCCAAAACGGCGTACAAGTCTTCTTTGGCGGCGGCCATCCGTCGTTTGTACGATGCACTATCCTCCGACATATGTCGAGAGGCGGATCTGACGAGACTGCGGGGGGAAGTCCTCGAACTCCCTCTCCAGCCGTTTTCGGCACACGAGGAACCGGGGGTTGCTGACCGCCTCTCGCCACGCCCTCTGGATCGCCTGGGCCGCGCGAGTGCGTTCGTAGGCGGAGACGAGAGAGAAGGGGGGCAGGACGCGGGCCGACAGCGAACGCCTCAGGGCGGCCAGAGCCACGTCGAGCCTTTCCACCTCCAACGCCCCGCTCCGTCCCAGCTCCGCCCAGTCCATCCCCGCCGGATGCGCGAGGGCCAGCCTCCTGACCACGGCCTCTTTCGCGGCCCCGTCGTTCCCCTGCAGCTCGAACCGATGGAGCTGCGTCGGACGGCACGGGCCCAACGCGTCCGCCAGCGGCACGTCCGCCACCCACCGCCCCCACACCGTGAACCGGAAACGGAATCGCGGCGGATCCCCGAAGCCGAAGGTGATCTCCACCATCGGCCGCCTGGGGTCGATGCGGATCGGGTTCGGGAACCGCAGCTTGCAGAGCGTGTGTGTGGACGATCCGTGGAGAGCCACGAGGTAACGCATGTAGGTGTCGAACGTGACCCGTCGCAACCGGCCCGCCGCGGAGTACTCCGTCACCGCACGCATGGCCTCCGCGCTCTCCGCCTCTTGTGCCCGTCTGGCGCGCGACTCTTCCGCGGAGGCATGGAACGCATCATTGTACGCGTCGCACGTCACCATCGATCGATCTGCCTGCCTGCCGAGAGCCGGGTCCTGTTTTTTATGGATGGATTAGAACAACAACAACAAGCCTCCCGCCGAAGATGGTGGAGTACATCATCGACATGTCCTCGTTCCCGTCCGGAGGCTACGGGGCGGTCCTCCTCCCACGCAAGCCCGTCGTCGGCCATCCCTCGGTGACCGAGGTCCTCGAGACTCTGGAGAGGCTCTGCAGCAAGCAGGAGGGACACACGTTCGCGTACGACATGCACGGTGGCAGGAAGTCCTTGGGCCGCGAAGAAGGGGGCCTCTCGGGCCTCGTGCGGGCTCTGATCGGCGCGGTGGGCCGATGCTCCGCGGAGGGCCAGTGCTTCGACGGGAACTCGAGGTGCCTGAAGGTGCTGTTCCGCAGGCCAGGCCGGGAGAACGGCCGCCCCCCGATGGATTACGTAAACCTGTGCCGCATGGTCGCGCGCATCGGGCCCGAGGCGATGATGGAGCACACGCCGCACGTGCACATCGCCCAGAACAAGTCCGTCATGTTCTCGCTGACCGCCGCGCAACCGTTCGAGGTCAAAGGCGCGACCGCCACCGCCGCGAACGCCGTGGTGTCCCCGGGCGACGTCATCCACATCATGCCCATGGTCATGTGCCAGGGGTTCTTCGTGGAGAACGAGAAGGCGGCCCTGGACCTGTGCAAGAGCGTGCGCTTCCTCAACGAGAACGGCATCTTCCACCGCGACATCAAGAAGGAGAACGCGATGGTCTGCGGCCAGATCTCGCCCAAGCTGGTGGACTTCGGCAACGCCATCGTGGACCCGCCTCCGCCCTCCTCCTCCCCGGGCCTGATCTCGCGAGAGGCGTGGGCGGAGCGACTGCGTAACGACGGGTTCGTCAACAACGCCGCGCAGGTCTTCTTCCGGAACCAGACGGTCCACCCCTACGGCAACGCCGTGTTCCACCAGCGCGGAATGGACGTGGAGCAGCGGCAGTTCGACTTCACGCGAACGCCCAACGCGCCGTTGACGGCCATGCTGTTGTCGCGGTCGGCGGTGGCAGACGCCAAGAAGCTGGTCAAGGCGTACGAACACCTGCCCGTGTTCGACAGGTACGTCCTCCACAAGAACGACTGCTTCGCCCTGGCGGTCATGCTGCATTCGGCCAACTGCCCGTCCTTGATGGTGGGAGGGGGGCTCTTCGATTGCTTCCGTGCTCCCAAAGTGAATCCGCACGGCTTCGCATCCGAGGAACGGTCGATGAAGGGGGACTTGCTGTTCGACATGTGCGCGTTCGACGAGGCGGACTTTCACCGATTCCGGGAAGTCTACGAACGCAACGTGTGCCACGTCAGCAACCGCGTCGAATGACGAAGAAAGCAAGTGAGATGTCCGTCCAAAGCCAGCCAGAAAGCCAGAATTATACAACAACAACATGCAAACGCTGGATCGAAACGGACAACAACATGATATATAATCTCGCGCATCGCCTTTGCTACTTCATATTTTTCCCACTCGAAGAAATGGACCTCACGACAACCGCTAGCACTAGTCTCGCCGAGATGGCACGCGATATAGAGGCGGCTCGGTGCCGCGACGACCCTGGTATCTTCCATGCGACCATCAACGACCGCATGGCAGATACGATGAGGGCGCACCTGCGGGGGAAGACCGCGCCTCAGCTAAGGTTTCACACGGAGTGCACGCGCGCCACCAAGACATTGGTGTTGTCCAGCGTCCTCGCGGAACAAGGTGGGGAGCTCGCGGATATGGTGGCCAAGATCCAAAAGATCGCGACGCACGCGAGACACGCAGCCGCACGCATGGAGGGAGAGCAGGGGGGAGAAGATCTGTGCGCGGCCTACGCCAAAATCGCGCGGTTGTGCGTGTTGGTGCAAAGCTTCGTGGCGTGCGGGAAGCGTGGTGGTGAGGGAGGAGAAGCGGGGGGGGTGCGTGCGGCCATGAGCCACGTTCTCCGCGACGATCCGTGCCTGATGGAGTTCTGGGAGGCGGTCACGCGGGCCGACGAGACGTGGATGGTTGCGGTCAACCCGCGATTGGAGGAGGAGATGACCGGGGAGGACGCTGCTTAGTAGTTTTCTACAGTAACTGCAACAAACGCCGCGTGCATGATGGCAAGAAACAACAAGGAGGGACGGCAGGAACGACAAGGCGCCGTCCGCGTCCGATACGCACTGTTGTCTCCGCTGGGGGCCGGGGCCGCCGGACGCAAGTGCGTTCTCCCAGCGGGTTGGCACGAGGTCCGGTACACGACTACGAAGAAGGGTGGAGGTGCCGCGGTGGTGGAGAAGACGCAGAGCTTCCTGGACTCGTTGGCGACCAAGGCCGAGGGCGTGGCGAACGCCGTATCCACCCTGGAGCGATCCACGCTGAGCACGTTGGACCGCGTGCAGGCGGCCAAGGCATCGATTGCTCGCTCCATCGGGTCGGTGGTGGACCGGGTTGCGTTGGTGGAGCGTGAACGTACGTTCGTCGGGCCGGCGGACGGGACCGAGAAGGCTGCGGCGGCATTGGCCGATGCAATCGGGGACTTGGAGGACAAAGGAGTGGTTGCGAAGGGGGGGAGTTCGGTCTCCGCTTTCAAGCAAACTCTTTAGCGGGAACAAATTGGCATGATCTCGTGTCCCACTTTGCCTCCACCCGCTTTTTAGCTGCCCCTCCAACAAACATGTAAACTTTTTCTTCGGTGCGACTCCCCCCGCCCGTGATCTGTCTTTCCAAGAACACGTTCCACGGACGCTCCCCGCTGACGTTTTGTGTCTTTGTGGAAATCGTTTCGACTCGGTTCAGGAAGTCGCGACTCGTGCGCTGGCACATCACATCTCCTCCATTGCCGTACACCGGCAACGTGACAAATTGTTGCGGTTTGTTTGGAACGTGCACGTTTTCGAGACGAGCGACCGCATTCCTGACAAAAGAATACGTACTATGCGTTTCGGGAGAGGCGTAGAGTACAGTGACGAACAACGGAACATTGTTTGTTTCGTCATAAGATAGCGTGGCCGTGAGCGAGGCCGACTCCCCAAAACAACTCTGAAACAACGACCGCATCTTGCCCACCGCTTCGTACATGTGTCCCAAGTTTTGAGGCCCGACATACCTCTTGTACATGTTGTCAAAAATTTGACGTTCGAGGTAACAATTCCACACTCTTGCTCTCATCTCGTGCAAGTTGTCGACGTCCACGGTCCCCGCGCAATTCATGTATTGACTGATGTATTCTTCCTGCTCGACGGCGTCGACTTTGGGTCCACACGACTGGTCGCGGTGATACACCGGCCACCCGACGTTTTGATGCTGGTCAAAAAGAGTGATTCCCGAGACGAAACGCTTGAAAATGGCAGCAACGTTTATGGTTTTGGCGTAGTCCGCATACGACAACGACGAAATCAGGTCGCGACCCAAATCGTGCATGCTTTCATCCGCTGCGTCCACGCGGAAAACAAAGGACGGCGAAAAACGCTTGAAAAACACGACGCAATGCTTGACCTTCGCAAAATTCGGTCGTATCAAATCGAACTTTTCTTGCTTCGACAAGCTTTCCGAAGTTGTTCTTTGTATGACTGACTTTGTGATTGATATGACTTGGGGAAGAAAAGGCTGAAGGTACAAACCCACGAGGCGATCGCTGCCCATAATCATAAGTCCGGGAACGACCAAGCGTTCGCATTGCGAAATTGCGGTTTCCAATCTTGTGATGTCGGCTACAAACCACGCCATGTTGTTATACCGTACACACAGATGGGAAAAATGGGTGTTGTCATCATAGCTTCCTCCTCATAGTGGTTCACACGAAATCCGGGTTCGGGCGGCGATGAGCCTGTCTACGTACAACGCGACTTCGGTGTCGTACATTCCGTTGACCGCTGTCACATACAAGGTCTCCAGCTCCTCCAGGGTCATGGGAGCTTCCAACACACCTTCCACCTCCAAGGCGGCCTTCACAACATTGGGGAGGCCGGTCATGGCTTTCAGATGCCTTTTGACCTCCGCGTCCAACCCCTCGGGATGGTGTTCCCGCGCGGCCTTCACCAGTCGCGCCCACAGGGCGGGTATGTTTCGCAGGGCCACGTCGATCAGAATGGCGGACCTGTGCCTGGAAAATATGGGGTGCCGTATGAGCGCCGCTATGGCGGCGTCCTCCGGTTTCAACGCAAGCGCACGCTCCACCAGCTCGCCCGCATCCACGATGTCCCCGATCGGCTTGATCCGAGGCTCCGCCATGCAGGCCACCTCGGGAACGTGGAGGGCCATCTCGGCCAGCGTGGGGTCCTTCGGGTCCACGTACCGATTGATGTGCCGGCGCGTCATGAAACTCAGCTTGGTCACGCGCTTCTTCCTGATGGCCGATGCCAGCACGCCCAAGGCCCGTTCGTACCGCTTGTTCTTCGTGCATTTGAGGAGAGCGGCGCAGGCCTTGGGCAGGGCCATCGCGAGCCTGGCGCGGTCGGCGACGTGCAGCGCATCGCACACGTTGTCCTGAAGCTCGCTGGGCAGGTCCGCGAGTCCTACTACGGGGGACATGTTATATACACCCACAAAAATGTCGGTTGGGAAGGCATGTGTGCATCGTGTTATTCCGGTAGTCGCATCGATCCTTTTTCGGAGCACACACCCGTACGTCTGAAGCTATGGACGAACTATCGACAAAGGTGGTTCTAGAATGGAGCAAAAACAAGCGCTTGTACGAGTTCAGCGGAAGTTGTGTGGTGGCGTCCATGGACGCATGGAACTGGTTGAGGGAGTACAGGGAAGAAGCAACCATTCTCTCTGCGCGGGTTGTAGACGGGTCGTTGGCGGACTCTGGAAACATCAAGCTTTTGTCCGACGGCATCAAGCCTCCCTTATGCTCCGCCAAGTCAGTGTCGCGAAAGTATCGCTTGAAGCACGGTTGCACGTGGGTGTTGGAAGAACGGTATGAAGCTGGTGTGGTGGTCCGCGGCTTTAGCCACACGGTGTGCGCAGTGAACGAAACCATGCTTATCGATTGGAGCATGTCCCAGTTCACGTACGACAATGCAGACGAGCTGTGCTGCTACCTTCCTTGAGGAGACAATGCGACAGTCATATTTCCCACTCGGTCATAGCACTCCACGGCCCGGAAAAGACTCTGAGCCCACTCGACGCACCGGGTACGCTGCCAAACATTGGGCGTGTAAATTCGTGAACGTATCGGTTCCCATCGTGCATATAGTTCAAAAAAGGGCCCGGGTGGATCAACTCTTTTGTGCACAAAGCATCGCACAGCCTCGAAAACATGCACACTTCCCTGCATTTCCCCATCTGAGCATGAATTCCAAACACGAGAAGCTTGGTTTCTGAACCCGGCTGGAGATCCAAATTCAGAATCTCCGACGACAAGTCATCGAACGAAACGACTACTTTCGGCATGCTTTGGCGCACGGAATCGCATGAGGCGGTGTCTTTGACATACCGGTCGATGTTGATAACGGTTCGACTCTTGACCGCCTTGTCCATGAATATTTCGGCGACAATGTCGACGCCGTGGTTCTTTTTCAATGCAGCCAACACCTTCGTTTCCGCAAGTGCCGATCCACAGCAAGGGCTGACCGCAACATATTTGAATTCACGGCAGCCCGAGCTCAGCATGATTCGGCGATGGATGTCTGCCGCAATCGCATCGGTATCATCCAGTATTTCGGGAACCCATACGTCTCCATGCTCCCGCGGGGACATCGGCCGCACCTTGTGACGCCCACGTTCGTACACCACTTCCCCGTTTTCTTGATGCAAGTTCGAAAACTCCGCCGCTGCACATGTAGCGATCGTTTGGTCTTCTTCCTCCGACTCGAACCACTCGTAGTTGGGTTGTTGTGTTGTTAGCAATACGGTGTTGCTACAGTGGTAGTAGTTCATGCACGTCTCGGGGTGCATCGAGACGCGACATCCAGGAGTACTGGTCATTATGGTGCACATTCTACGAAACCTTGCGATCCGATTACTACCAGGAGGAACGTCGTACGATGCCAGTGGGATGGGATCGATTCCGAAAGATGCTGCGAAAAAGCGCTCGTGTCTGCTGCTGCTCATGATGGATCGCAAAGTCACGCGCAGTTCCGTGGTGAGAGCATCCAACGACGTTACGACGGAAGGTCTGAATCTCGACCCGTCCAACTCGTTCATGGCCGTGTCGTGCTCCTCGATCTTCCTCACTTGATCCGGTGTCAGGCTATCAAACACAAAAATCTCCTCGCAGATGTCGATTCCATGTTGTTCACGCAGAGCCCTCAGAACGTCGAGTTCGGCATCCAGAGAAGAACTCTCTTTGCAGAACACGACCACAATACACCTCCTCCCCTTGATATGATCGCCGCCGACGTGTTTCAGAATGCGTCCGGCAAAATCACGCGCGACGTTTTGGTGACAACGTCGTTTGGTGTCGGTGACGGTGGTAGCAGCGGGGCCAAACCGTATGGGAAGCGGGCCATATCGATGCTCGTCGGCGAGATCCATCTGGATCGTTGCAGTGTACTCATCGATCTACCGATGGTATTATAATCGATCGCCGTTCCATCCCAACCTGAATAAGTATTGTGTGTGATGACAGCGCAAAATGACTTGCATACTGGAAAACGAGTTGTGGGTTGGATCTTTGGACGACGCTTTCGACAGCAACACTCAACAGCATGTGACCGTCCTGGCGAAGAGGCCGTGCATAGACATATTTCCTGTGTACCTTGCCCAAACTCGCGAGTGGGTGAAATCGACTAGTTGTCCTGCATCGTGACATACTTTCCTTCGCGCTTCTGGAATCCCATCTCGTGCAGTTGTGCAAACATGCCTGCCTCACCATCTTCGTACATAAAGCCACTGCAATCTAGATGTAGATACGAAACTTGAATGATGCGCAGGGACGCACAATATCGATATGGGCCTCTTCCCATACGCTTCGTCGACAGCAGGGCGACAAAGACGACTAATATACATTCATCCACATGCGAACAATATTGTCAACACGTTGCCAGAGACATCAGCAGTCGCATATTGCAACACAATGATGCTGAAGGCGAAAATGATGATGATCATATCGGGTGCATTGTGGTCATATTTTGCAAGGGAGACCGCGCATTAGAAAACGAAATCAGTGTTCTAAGGTCCCTGGATGAGAAATACGGCGTGAATTTACGCCAAGAGATTTTTGTGTTTGATTTCTTGACTTCAGGGCAAGCCGATAAAATCGAGGAACATGGTGCGTGTTTTGTTGTAAAACACCAGAGGCGTTGTATCCCTCGTATAGTCACTTCAATCAAAGATCTGATATCATATCTCACATTTTTTACACGATCTTGGAGGTTTCGCAATGAACATTTCTTCGTCTCGTGTTTTGGCATAGAAACACCTCCGGTAACGGCCTACGACAATCTTGAAAACGCAAGCAAGTTTGTTGCATTCTGCAAAACAATTGCAAACGATTCAAGTGGACGTATCACAACGCGGTCCGAGGCTTGTGTTTTGTACGATAATGACAGCATCACGCATGTCGTTTCGTCATTGCTTCTTGACGAGTGGGGAACCGCTTCTGCAATGATATCGAGCGTGCCAGAAGAAATCAAAGAAGAAGACCAGGACGATGAGTGCGGACGCGGAGTAGTGTCGACATGGCGATATGTAGAATTGAGCGGCCCCTATGTACCCGAAATGTTGCTTGATGTGGAAGCGATTGCCTCCGACCTCCACAACCGCATCATGCTCAGTTCGGGGTGCAGAAAGTTCAAGTATGTTGCAATCAGCCTCTGTTGTGGGTCGGCCAGCATAGAGACGCAGGTTTTGAGAATCTTACAGGAAACACATGGGGTGGACGTCCTGACCGAAATATTCCATGACAAAATGGTCCAAAGCAGCACCCTACGCAACATCCAAGCCTACGTCAATCACACTGAAACCCGCAACACGCGCAGGAGCATGCCAAAAGTCGTCGTGTCTTTCGACGACTTGTCCGAGGAGATTTGCAGGATGCATCATGCCCTGGCAGGATCGGACACCAAACTTCTGGTGTTTGGGATCCACGCTCGAATGTCGGCAGTCCGAGAGGTGTGCATGTTTTCCCGGCTGTGTGATCGCCTCTGCAAAGAGGAGCTGATTCACCCCGGGCCGTTCCTGAATTATTTGCACAACGAGAACCGGTACGTTCACGCATACACGCTACCCCAATATCACAAGGTGCCAGGAGCTTCGAGCGGACTCCGAGTCTTCTCGGGACCGTGGAGCGCCATGACAGAATGGGAAACGTGAAGTGCTGCTCAAGGAAGGTTTCGTCCGCGGCACAGACCGTGTGGCTGAATCCGCCGAGTTCCACCGCAACTTCATACCGCTCTTCAAGTACCCAAATGCAACCGTGCTTCAAACGATACCTCCGTGAAACTGTTTTTCTGGAACTGACGGGGGGTATGGCACCATCGGAAGCGAGCTTGATTCCTCCTGTTGCGGCCAATACTCCATCAACGACCCGTGCAGTTCCACTAGATGCCAACCAAATACGCGCGTCCCTCGCCGCAACCACGCAACTACCACTGTGCTCATACAAGTTTACAAGAGAAACATGCGGGCATCGCGAGTATTTATGTCGCAATCACCTGGCTACCTACAGCTCCATGACATAGCACCCATCTCTCTTTCGGAGTCCCATTTCGTTCAACTCTGCAACTACCATGTTCCTGTAGCGCAGATCGCCGTTCCATCCCAACCTTCGTTCGATTTCACAGACAAACTCGTCTTGTGGAACCAGATCGACACCACGGCCCGTGTACTCTCCGACGACAACCCTTGCGACATGGCGGACTCTGTGGGCAAGAGGAAGAAGCGTGACGTCAATTATAATAAAACGGTGACGGGGAAAGGCCTTTGTGCTGTTGAGAACACGTTGCGAACAAACGTTTCAACATAGTTCTTTCGATGATAGATGGGTGCAAAGCGACCAGTTGCGCATACCTTGCCTCAGCAGACATCAAAGCAAGCTCCAGGGAGTCCGCGCGGGTACGCTCAGCAGTCAACGCGGCCTCGGCAGCAGCAGCACGGGTTCGCTCCGCAGCAGCACGGGTTCGCTCCGCAGCTAAAGCGGCCTCGGCAGCTGCAGCACGACCTTCAGCCTCCTGCAACTGTCGTTGAAGGTCCATGATTGCTTCTTGATCGGCGGCGGTTTGGCAGAGTCCCGAATGAAATGAAGAATCTTCTTCTTGCGCACCGTCCATTTTATAGTTGGGGGGCTGCGCAAACCTGCTCTTTCTACGCGAAACGGTTGTGATCACCGATTGTCAGATGTATGGGCCGCCACCTACATACCTGCGTATGGACTATGGAAGCTTCTTGGAATCTGCTCACCATCGTTCCAAGTATGTAGAAAACTTTGCAATCCATCATACACCACAACAAAAACTCATTGCTGAGGTGCTTTGTGTCGACAAAAAGCATATATAAATGGCAACCACGCCAAAACGAGCCAATGTTTCATCGAGTGCAGAGTTGAATTTAACAACACGTTCGTCGTTCTTCAAGCCAGCGCTAGATGGATGCCTTGCTCGTCGTCAGAGACAGGTTCGTGCCCCTGCTGTCCACTGCGGACACGCGATCTCTTCGCACCACCGACAAGACAATGAACCGCCTGGTCAACTGGGGCGTGAAGACGCTCGACCTGTCGTCCTGCCCATCGGGAGACCGCGCCATCAAAGACCCCGACGCCCGCTTCCCCAACTGCACCAAGCTCGTCTGGGACATGCGCGATACCAAAGATTCGTCCCTCCTGCGCCACCTGGCGGGGTTTCCCAAGTTCGTCGCCGGCTTGCGCGAGATCGACCTCAAAGGCATCGCGCATCCGCATCCACACGTGCTCTGCGCGGACCTGTCCACGGCCCTGGACCACTGCTCTCCTCGCATGCAGCGTCTGGCGATCGAAGTGGAGGGCGTCTTCTCGTGCGAGCTGATTCCCAAGCCCGCCTGGGGGGCCGTGCCCGCCAACTGGTCCAAGGCGGTTGCAGCCGGCATCATGGATTTGTCCACCTTGTGGAACGAGGCCGACAGGAACGGGGCGTGCCTCCGCAAGCTGAGCATCTCCCGCCTGCATCCGGAGTTGGCGACGCCTTCTTCTATGATGGCGCATGCCATGCTCCACTTGAGCGATCTGGAAATCAAGTGCCGCGACGACGACCTCGGCGTGTGCAGCCCCGTGTTCTGGCAGCAACTGGCTCTCGCGACGCCTTCCCTGCGCACCCTCTCGCTCCAGACGATACCTTCGCGCAAGCAATGTTTCAACGTCCCCCTCACTTTCGCGCTCTTCACGGGCCTCCGCTGCCTTCGCATCTTGGCCAAGGAGATACGCGACGAGTTCAACCTGTTTCCCCTCACGCAGCTGCATTCCCTGGACTTGACTCCGTCGGACATGGCTCGCACGCCCGAGCTGTCGGCGTTCACGTGCCTCACGCACCTGTCCCTCGCCGCCAAGGGCGCGGACGATTGGCCGATCGACTTCGAGCCCCTCTCGCGCAACTTGCGGTCCCTCGACATGACGAATTGCAGAGACGCCCCATCGTCCTTGCCGGATGGGCTCACCGCCCTGACGCTCTGCTTCGCGCCGCACACCAGCAACCTGACCTCCAAGCACCTCCTCCGCTTCATGGCCACGGTGTCTCCGCGCACCATCCGACACCTGCACCTGTCCGACACCATGTTTCCGTCCACGTTCCTCCGCTACCTGGCCGGCGGGCTGTCCGGCTTGGCATCGTTGGTGCTCAAGCGAGTGAGCTTCATCCTGCCACGCACCTCCGCCACGATCGAGCTGCCCGACTTGCACACTCTGGTCTTCGCGTCCGACGAAGGCACCACCCACCTCGCGGACTCTCTCGTGTCCACGCTCCGACTCCCCGCGGCGCGCAAGGTGCACATGCTGTGCACGATGAGCCTGGACGCGTACGACGCGATGCCTAGATCTTTCGCCCCGCAAGCCACGGACGTCATCGTGCAGAGGTTGCGGATCGACGACGACATGTTGATCGCGGCGTGCGCCAAGTACCCCGACGTGGGCATTCTCGACCGCATCGGCTCCGAGGTGAAGGTCGTGGACGTGAGCGGCACCACGGACGACGGCGTGCACTTGGCGGCGGCCACCGAGGGGGAGCGCCTGCACGCGCTGGACTTGATGCCGGGCGAGTCGGGTACCACCTCTCTCCAGACGCGCCCCGACCTCTCCGAGGCGTCTCTGGTGACTTTGGTCGAATACTGCCCGCAGATGACCCGGCTGGTGTTCGCCAGCCAGAGCCCCGTGGACGGCGCCTGCTTGCCGGGCATCGCGTCCGGCATGAGCATGCTGCGGCGCCTGGAGCTGTGGTCGTGCTCGAACGTGCGAAGCGACCACCTGGAGTCCTTGGCGGTAGCGTGCACGTCCCTCACGCGCCTCGTGCTGAACGGCATGGACGGAGTGGGGCAGGCCGGGTACTCGGCCCTTCGCGGCATGCAGCCCACGCTCAAGCACCTCGGCGTCCTGGGGGTCGGGAAATATACGTCCGACCAGTGGCGGTTCGATTGCTTGGTGGATGTGCTCTGTGCGGAGGGAGCGGGGTTGGAGGTTGCCGTGCTGGAGTGGGACAAGCTGGGGAACGACGTGCATCTGTTGTCCGTGTGTGCCTCCGCGGGCCTGGAGATCGAGTGGGTGGTTTGGAAGAACTGATTTATGATAAATTAGTAGTGGGGCTGGTCGGATGGTTGCTGCTGACGTCACAACAGACTACTGTATAATAAGCACGTTCGAACACTCGAATGATATTATGTAAGCTGCCGGTCCACTGAAATGATTCATGACATTCTCGACACAAAGATCATGTATTTTTGCCACAACATCGATGTTGTTCGGGAGCTGCTCTCCACAAAGGTGGATGTTGCTCGCGACGCCGAGTACAAGCATTCCAACTGCCCAGAAGAGTTGCAGTCGCTGCAAATGCTTTGCCAGTTTCTCCACGCACACGCCACCGATAAAGATCACGCGAAACTCATAGAGTGGGTGTTTGAGCAGCTAGACATGACTAGATTGCTTCAGATCCCACCAGGTCACAGATCACATGAACAAGCTCCAAATCCACGTGCACCACAGCATCGTGCATGCGATGGAAATCGCTCGACTCCAAGAGTCGCTTGCATTCCCGAGCAAGAAAAATACGGTCTGGCGCACGTCGAAAACCTTCGCAATTTGTAACAACAAAAAATGGACCCCGCGGAAATCGCGCGCTTGCGCACCGAACTGGCCGCCGCCCGCCGAAAGGTCCGGATCCTGGAAAGACGCAATCCCCCGGTGAACGCGGCCGAGTTGGCAGCAGCCAAGCGCAAGGTGCGGTCCTTGCTGACCGGTGCGAACAGACGAGGCGTAGCAGCCCAGGTCAACCCTCAACATCCTCAGAATCATCAACCACCACAACAAGCCCAACAGGCTCAACCGCAACAGCAGCAGCCCCAACAGGCCCAACAGCCGCCTGACTGCCGGGCCCCTAAATGCCACAGGATCGCCGCACGCAACCGATGCCAGTGCCCCAACGCGTGGCTGGAGTTCCGCTCGCGAAACGCCAACGAGAGGAAACGCCTCGGGCTGCCCCGGATTTCCAACGCCCAGCACGTCGCCGAGTACAACCAGGCCAAGGCCGACGGGGCCTTCGTCGTCCCCGCCGCCCTGCAGGCCACCAACGCACCGTGCAAGACGAACGTGGCCAAGCTGTGCGTGTGGATGAACAAGCGCACGAAAGGGTTCGAGAACGCGCCCCCCTTCCGGGCGACCAACTACCGCAGCAGGAAGAAGCGCGCCGCGGACGTCGAGGCCCGCACGGCGTACATCCAGGCCGTCATGCGCACGCGCAACGTGATCCAGCAAGACAACACCGGTTACATCAACAACCTCGCCAAGCTGCTGGCCGCGTGCAAGACCGGGGCGTTCAGGCCGTTGTTCGGCACGCATTCCGCGAGGCTCAACCAAGGCAACGTCCTCAGGGCCCTGCGCATCGCCCTCAAGCTGCGGAGAATCATCCTCAGGTTCACCAAGGTGCTGGGGGCGGGCTCGTACGGAACCGTCCTGGAGGCCGTCACCGCGGACAACCGAAAGAGGGCCATCAAGCTGGCCGTCCTGCGCACGGCCGAAGACGTGCGGCTGTTCGAGCGCGAGTACCGGGTGCAACACAGGCTGGGGGCCGCGCGCAACTCGTTCAGGTCCGTCAGGGCCAACGAAACGTTCCGCGTGGTCGTGCGGTGCCAGCAGTCTCGGCAGCAGCCGCAGCAGCAGGACGCGGTGGCGTTCGGCATGGTGGAGATGGACCGCATCGACGGGGTGCTGGACACGTTCCTGGCGACGGAGAGGAAACGCATGAACGCCAAGTTCGGAAACGCCGCGGTGGGCGCGCAGGAAAGGGCGGCCCTCCTGCGCAACTACAAAACGGTGCTCATGGACGTGGCGTCTCAGATACGCGCGCTGGTGGAAAACATGCAGGCGGCCGGCTTCGTGCACGGGGACCTGCACTTTGGCAACATCGGGTTCGTGCTGGTGAAGAGAGGCAACTCGGAGCTCCGGCCGAGGCTCAAGATCATCGACTTCGGCCGCAGCTTCGACGACAACCGACTCGACATCCCCGCAAACAATCCCGGCGTCCGCGCGAGGGCCCAGCGCCTGTTGGACTGGAGCGTGGACAGCTTCCTGGTGTGGCGCGGGAGCCTCTACCACCCGGACGCCATGGCGCACCTGTACGACGACTGGACCATCAACAAGGCCCTCCACGAGGCGGGCTTCCCCGAGACCGAGTTCCTCAAACGCTTCGGGGGCAACGTCCAAGGGCACCCGGCGGGCTCCGGCAAGCTCACGTTGGGAGCGGAGACGGTCCAGAACCTGGACCAAGCTCTCACGATACCATTGGTGGACGATATCTACAGGGTGATCCGCGCCGCCGAGGTACAGCCGGGCGAGGCGCTGCCGATGATGTTCGACTTAACCATGACCGAAGCGGAGATCGAAAACCGGTTGAGGGCGCACGACTTCGATCGCTGACCAGCCACCCACGCCGATACAGACATGATGCCGCTCGCCGCCACCGAACCCACAAAAAAGAGCCAGAGAGAGAGACTGGGCGAGATGATCAACATCTACGCGCGCCTGGGAGACTTGGGCGTGAGCGAATCCGTGTGTCCCGCCCTCGCGGAGTTCAAGGCCGCTGCCAACTCGTTCGTCAGGGACGGCGTGGGATGCTCGGGGCGGCTGGCGCTGGCGGAGATCGGGCGCGTCCTGCGGTACACGCTGTCCACCCGTCCGCACGTGGTTTCGTCCGCGACCCTCGAGGTCTTGAAGGTCAAGAAGACATCGCAATAGTAGCAACTATTATGACAATAAGGCCCGCGGTAGACCGTGGACCGTAGTAGACCGTAGCAACACAACAACATGAACGCAGCAGCACATACCGTCCAGTCCGCGGGGGTGGGAGGAGGAGACGCACGCGGCACGGGCATCGTGGGCCTGTGCCGCACCGCGCGGTTCGCCGTGCGCTACAACATCCACGGCGCCCTGTCGCGCAACAACCCGGACCCGACGGCCCGCGCGCGCTGGATACGCGACGAGCTCGCGTCCATGGGGCCCACCTACATCAAGCTGGGCCAGTTCGTGTCCAGCCGGCCCGACGCGTTCTCCGGATCGGAGGCCCTGGTGAAGGAGCTCCGGACCCTGCAAGACGCCGCGCGGCCGTTCGACTCCGAGACGGCCTGCCGCATAGTGCGCGAGGAGCTGGGCATCCGGGACCTGTCCGAGACCTTCGACGAGTTCGACGAGACCCCCGTGGCGGCCGCGTCCATCGCGCAGGTGCACCGCGCGAGGCTCAAGGGCGGCGGACCACTGGTGGCCGTCAAGGTGCAGCGGCCGGGCGTGCGCGAGAGGTTCCGCGAGGACTTTGCGGGCATGACCACCCTCCTGGGGGCGGTGCGCGCGGCCACCAAGGGCCGTAACCGGGGGGCCGAAGACGGCCTCTCCCTGATCGAGGAGTGCCGCTCGTACGTGATGGACGAGCTCAGCTTCCGCAACGAGCTGGGCAACCTCAGGTCCTTCCGCCGCGCCATCGCCGCCCAGCAGGGCCAGCAGGGCCCCGCCTCCTCCATGATAGTCAAGGCCCCGCGTCCCCACCCTTCCCTCTGCACGGACCGCGTGGTGGTCATGGACTACCTGCCCTCGCAGAGCATCCTGGCCTCGCCCGTGGACGCCGGCGCGCTCATGGAGTTCTTCCTGCGGACCGTGCGCCAGCACGGCATCGTGCACGCCGACCCGCACGCGGGCAACATGGGGTTCGACCCGACGGATGGGCGGATCGTGCTCTACGACTTCGGCCAGGTCGTGCGCGTCTCCCCGGAGGTGACGCGGTCCATCGTGCCCCTCATGGTCGCGGTGTACGAGCGCGACGCCCGGGAGGTGGGCCGGATCCTGCTGAGCTCCGGGACGGTGGTGCCCACGAGCCCCGGCTTCCGGGAGCGCGACCTGGACTTCTTCGCGGAGGCCCTGGTCGGGTACATGGAGCGCGTGGACGTGGCGGAGATGAAGACGGCCTTCCTGGCCCAGCCGCCCGACGCCAGCGGCACCACGTTCGCGATCAACCCCTCGCTGATCATGGTGTTCCGCTCCCTCTCCCTGCTGGAGGGCGTGTGCAAGCAGCTGGACCCGGGCTTCTCGTACTTCCAGGTGATAGAGCGCATGGTCGGAGACCTCCTATGGGAGGCGCTGGACCACCGGGGCCGCCGCACGTTCCTGGACATCGTCAGCACGTGCCTGCCGAGCCTGGACCTGCGCCGCGAATTTTAGCTTTACTGTTTACAACAACCGCGCCGCCAGGTGGCGCACGCTGCCCACCAGCAGGGGGATAACGGAGTTCATGTCCACGTACTTGCAATCGTGGAGGCCCAGCGCCGCGTTGGAGCCCACGCGCACGATGTCGGGGATGGAGGACTCCACGTCCTGGGCGGAGAACCCGAACTTGCGCACGGACGAGTCCTGCACGGCGAGCGGCCGGTACCGGATGGAGTCCAGCTGCATGATCATGTCGAAGCAGGCCTGAGGGTCCACGGGGCTCACGTCCGCCTTGGTGCGGATGTCGGAGGTGGTGACCACGTCGGTGGTGGTGATGGTCTGCTCCACGGACATGTTGAGCGCGTTGACCTCGCCGCCCACGTCCAGCGCGCACGTGGGGTTGGACGTGGCGATGCCCACGTACCCCTTGGTGAAGAAGATGTGGCCGTTGGAGTTCAGCGGCCACAGGTGCTGTCCCCCCATGTAGTTGGAGAGCGTGCCCGCCACGTTGGACACGGAGGCGCCCTCCAGCTCCCCGAAGCCGGCGTAACTGGCGTTGTCCGAGTCGGTGGGGTCCAGGCTGGTCCCGCCGAACACCGCGACCTTGCGCGTGACCACCTTGTGTCCCGAGGGGTCGGTGGCGTCCGTGAAGCGCACGTGGCGCACCACCTCCAGCTGCATGTTCTCGTTGATCTGCATGCCGAAGCCCACGCGGTTGGTGGCCGCGCCGGGGAACTCGCGCACCACGTTGAGGTTGCAGCTGAACAGGTTGCCGCCCACGACCACGTGCTCGTCCACCTTGGTGGAGCCCAGCACGCGCATCTGGTTGACGGCCCAGCCCGCGCCCAGGACGTTGCGCCCGATCGTCAGGTCGCCGTCCACGTACGTGTCGTCCCGCAGCAGCAGCGTGTCCCTGGTGGTCTCGAGGATGCTGGCCACGGCGCTCTCCCTGTAAGTGGCGTCGCCCAGGCGGATCTCGTTGCACTTGGAGGGGCACGAGAGGGCCAGCGCGTTGGTGGAGCTGCTCAGGGTGGTGTGCGTGGGTCCGGCGGCCACGCGCATGTACTCCTTCACCGGCACGCCGTCCTCGTCGGTCTCGAAGAACCGCAGCGGCCGCGTGGGCATCGTGTGAAAGCGCATGTCCGCGTACGTCTGCGCGACCAGGTCGGAGGTGGCGCCGATGTGCAGCACGGTGGGCTGGCTGTCTTGGTCGCGGGTGGCCACGAGGGCGCGGGCCACCAGGTGGTCCACGACGGTGAGGTCGTAGCCCATCATGGGCGAGGGGGTGAACTCCTGGGTGGATGTGTTCAAGAGGTCCAGGGCTGCGGAGGCCATCGTCGCGACTGTTGTTCGGTTTATATACAGGGACACCGAATCGGAACTTCCCGGCGGGGATCCAAAATAAAATCCTAAAAGAGAAACCAGCCCATGTCGTTGAACCCGAACTCGGCTTCGTTCTCGGTGGCCACCGGCGCCGGCGACAAGTTCACCGACGCCGTGCAAGGCGACGTGCTGATCAAGAGCGAGAGCACCTCGCCTTCGGCGCGCATCCTCATAGGGATGGGCGGCGCGACCTCCGCGGCGGTGGCCATCGGCCCCAACACCCTCAGGGTGTCCAACATCGCGACCTGCAACCTGTCCGGACCCACGGTGACGGCCCTGGGATCGCAGGCCGGTTTCGGCAGCAACCTGGCCGTGACCAGCTCGAACTTTCTGTACTCCGCGGAGGTGCCCCGCTCGACCTTCGCGAGCAACCTGGCGGTGGCCACTTCCAACTACGCGTTCGCCGCACCCATCGTGACCGGGGACACGGCCCTGTCCAACTTCGTGTACTCCACGGAGGTGCCCCGCTCTACCTTCGCAAGCAACCTGGCGGTGGCTGCTTCCAACTCCGCGTTCGCCGCGCCTATCGCGACGGGCCTGTCCAACTTCGTGTACTCCACGGAGGTGCCCCGCTCGACCTTCGCGAGCAACGCCGCCGCGTGGACGTCCAACTCCGCCCTCGGCAAGGCCGCGGGCGGGACCGTGGTCGGCAACGTGGGCCTGGGGGGCAAGACGGCCCCCCAGTACCCGCTGGACGTGATGGGGGACATCAACTTCACGGGCACCCTTCTCCGGAACGGGGTGGCCGAAACGTTCGGGGGCTTCAGCAACAGTACGGTCTCTTCCAGGTCATTCCAGTCCTTCACCTATCCTCCCGCCACTAGCCTCGCGTTCACTTCCAACCAAGCTAACCTGGCCACCTTGACGGGCACGGGGATATACACTTTCAACTCCTCTACTTCCTTGGCTGCAGACAGAGCCGCGCAAAAGGCTTTCGACGTCGTGACCAACGAAAGTTGGGAGACCGCATCTAGGTACACCGTGGGGGGAGCGTACAACGGGACCGTGATCACCGCGGCTGGAGCAACTAACTACGCGGGAGAGTGGGTGGACGTCACGCTGCCCGTTCCCATTTTCGTGTCCACCATGCGATTGATGTCCGGAAGGGTCGCCGTCGGGCACGCCGCCAGGGACTTTGTCCTACTGGGATCCTCCAACAACGGAACCAGCTGGTCTCTCCTTGCCGAGTTCACCGACCAACTCTTCCCCGAAGGCCTGGCCGCCGATTCCAATCTCGCAACCCCATTCGCGATCAACTCCCAGGAAGCTTTCAGCCGCCTCAGGCTCGTGGTCACCAAGTCGGCATATTGGGATGTGGTTGTCGTAAACTACTTGGCGTTCGAAGGAACCGAGCTATCGCCAAGCGCCGCCTGCGTAGCAAACCCCAACGTTGTCAGCGTGACCAACGCGATGTCGGTTTCGGGGAACACCGCCTTCTCGTCCAACGTGAGGGTCGGGGGCGGCATCGACTTTGCAGGGACCCTGACGAGGAGAGGCGCGGCGATCTCCGACGGCACGATCGTCAACACATTTGTCGTTAACGTAGGCGCCGCTGCCAACTCTGTAAAGAACGTGGCGTCTTACACGGACATAGGAACCAACTGCCTGAACTTCGTGGTGGACATGATCACCAACGGGTCGAGCCTCACGATGGCCAAGAGGTACGTCTTCGCGTCGTTCTGGAACTTCAATTCGGGCGCTTGGAGCAGATGCGCCCCCATCACCGGAGGAAACAACAACCCCGCCAACTACGACTACGAGCTCCAGGTGCGAAACACGGGATCCGCCACGGAGTTGAGGGTGGTGCGTATCGCCGCGGCCGCCACCATATCCGTCAGGTTGCGTATCGAGTGCAGCTACCCCGGAACCAGAGTACCCAAGGTCGTAGGTCTCGCCGAAAATCCGGGGTACACCGATGCCAGCTGGGCTTCTTACTCTTACATGCCTTCTGCGACGCTGGCTCAGTACGACGGAAGGGTGGGGATCGGGATAGAGAAGCCACTGCATCGTCTGGACGTCGCGGGCGACATCAACTTCACGGGGACCCTCAGGTCCAACGGGGCACCGCTGGCTCTCACGGACTCCTTCTCCAGCAACACGGCGGTGTCCCTGTCCAACTTCGTGTACACCACCGATGCATCGAGGTCCATCTTCAGCTCCAACGCGGCCGTATGGGGGTCGAACGCGGGGGTCTTCTCCAGCAACGTGGCCTCGTGGAGCTCCAACAACCTCTTGAACCGGAACACAGGGGGCGTTGTAAACGGCTCTCTTGACGTTGCGGGCAACATCAACTACACCGGCACCCTTCTCAGGAACGGGGTGGCCGAAACGTTCGGGGGCTTCAGCAACAGTACGGTCTCTTCCAGGTCGTTCCAGTCCTTCACCTATCCTCCCGCCACTAGCCTTGCGTTCACTTCCAACCAAGCGATCCTGGCCACATTGACGGGCACGGGGATATACACTTTCAACTCCTCTACTTCCATGGACGCAAACAGAGAAGCGCAAAAGGCTTTCGACGTCGTGACCAACGAAAATTGGGAGTCCGCGTCAAGGTACACCTCCGTGACCGGAGTGTACAACGGGACCGTGATCACCACGGCTGGAGGAACCAACTACCCGGGAGAGTGGGTGGACGTCACGCTGCCCGTTCCTGTCTTCGTGTCCACCATGCGATTGATGTCCGGCAGGTCCGGCAACGGGTACGCCGCCAGGGACTTTGTCCTCTTGGGATCCTCCAACAACGGAACCACCTGGTCTCTCCTTGCCGAGTTCACCGACCAAGTCTTCCCCTTGGGCCTGGCCGCCGATTCCAGCCTTGCAGCTTCGTTCGCGATCAACTCCCAGGAAGCTTTCAGCCGCCTCAGGTTAGTGATTTCAAAGACGGGATATTGGAATTGGGCAGTCGTAAACTACTTGGCATTCGAAGGAACCGAGCTATCGCCAAGCGCCGCCTGCGTAGCAAACCCCAACGTTGTCAGAGTGACCAACGCGATGTCGGTTTCGGGAAACACCGCCTTCTCGTCCAACGTGAGGGTCGGGGGCGGCATCGACTTTGCAGGGCCCCTGACGAGGAGTGGCGCGGCGATCTCCGACGGCACGATCGTCAACACTTTTTTCGTCAACGTAAGTTCCACTGCCAACTCCGTAAAGGACGTGGCGTCTTACACGGACGTAGGAACCAACTGCTTGAACTTCGTGGTGGACATGATCACGAACGGGTCGAGCCTCACGATGGCCAAGAGGTACGTCTTCGCGTCGTTCTGGAACTTCAATTCGGGCGCTTGGAGCAGGTGCGCCCCCATCACGGGAGGAAACAACAACCCCACCAACGACTACGAGCTTCAGGTGCGAAACGTGGGATCCGCCACGGAGTTGAGGGTGGTGCGTCACTCCTCGGCGTCAACCATATCTGTCAGGTTGCGTATCGAGTGCAGCTACCCCGGAACCAGAGTACCCAAGGTCATAGGTCTCACCCAGAATCCGGAGTACACAGATGCCAGCTGGGCTTCTTACGCTTACATGCCTTCGGCAATGCTGACTCAGTACGACGGAAGGGTGGGGATCGGTATCGAGAAGCCATTGCATCGTCTGGATGTAGTGGGCGATATCAACTTCACGGGGACCCTCAGGTCCAACGGGGCACCACTGGCTCTCACGGACTCCTTCTCCAGCAACACGGCGGTGTCCCTGTCCAACTTCGTGTACACCACCGATGCACCGAGGTCCATCTTCGGCTCCAACGCGGGGGTCTTCTCCAGCAACGTGGCCTCGTGGAGCTCCAACAACCTCCTGAACCGGACCACGGGGGGCGTGATAACCGGAAGCCTCACGGTTACGGGAGGGCCGACCAGCGACGTCGTTATCAATCCCGACGCGTACAACAGCTTGCTGGTGTGGGATGACCAGTCCACAAACACAACCGCTTCGCACACCTCACATGCATTCTCCGATCGCGATATCAATAACCGCTACATTATGCTTACTCGGTTCGACGGCAACCCCGCCGCGTCCAACGGGGCCATCTCCTGGCCTATCAACCCGGGCAACTCGTTCCAAGCCCGGTTCGAGTTTACCAACTGGCCCAGGGAGGGGTACGGGTTCACGTTCTTCAACTCGCTCGCCAACCCCTTCACGAGCAACATCCGCAGCACGGGCTACCACGTCTTCTTGGACGAGTTCAACTCCGGCGGAAACCAGAGGGTGGTGACGTCTTACAACGGCACGGTGTTGGACACGTGGGACCTGGGGTCACCGAGTTTTTTCGGGACTCAGGCATGGATGCCTATTTCCGTGGCCTACAACCGTGGCACCATCGCGATCTCCCTCAACAACGGGCAGATGAACCGCACGGTGGCCGACCGCGAGCGGCCCGCCATGTTCGAAAGCAGCAACACTTTCGTGTCCCTGTGGGCGGCTAACCAAGGAACGACCAATGGGGGGTACCACGCGGTACGCAACATCCGCTTGAGCAAGCTCGGGGAGGGCGCGGCGCTCGCGTTTGCGGGCATGTCCAACTTTGACGTCACCTTCCCGTACGGTAGGGTGGGGATAGGCAAGGTGCCGGCGCATGGGCTGGACGTCGTGGGTGACATCAATTACACCGGGACATTGAGATTGAACGGTACCGCCGTGTCCTTAGGGGGGACCACCGATGCCGGCAATATCACAAGCGGAACCCTAGCTGTCGCCAGGGGAGGCACCGGCACAACTACATCCACGGGAACAGGAAGCGTAGTTCTATCAGCTGGCCCCACATTCACCGGAACGGTTGCGGCCGCAACCATCAACGCCACCACTCTTCAGCAGGGAGGAACTGGAGTATCTTTGACGGGACACGTTCACTCTGGAAATGATATCACCACGGGGACCATTGCAGCCGCTCGGCTTCCGGGCGCCACCACGGCATCTGCGGGGATAGTGACATTGACCACAGATACCAACAGCACGTCCACCACATCTGCAGCCACTCCAAGCGCGGTCAAAGCCGCCATGGACGCCGCGAACGCTTGCCTGAACAGAGCTAACGGTGGCACGGTTTCAGGGCAGACGATATTTTCGACTAATTCTTTTAGTGACTATGCTTCGTCCATAATCAATTCTTTCAGCGCCACCCAACAAGCACCAGGTTTAATCGTGTCTGGAGGGCAAGCCGGGTTCGGGAAGATTTTTACGGTGTCCCGACTCCTTACATTTGAAATCATGAACGTGTACGCCAATGGGAACACACAAACAAGGGGCAGCTTCACTGGCGGCGGCGCCGACTATGCCGAATACTTCGAGTGGGCAGACGGCAATCCATCGGGAGAAGACCGGGTCGGATGCAGCGTGGTGTTCGCAGGAGATAACAGCCAATTTCGACAATATTCCAAGATCAGAATAGCCGCCCCAGGAGATCCGGACGGAGAGATTCTCGGAGTGGTATCGGGAAACCCCAGCGTGGTGGGGAACGATGCTTGGTCGCACTGGCACGGGGCTGTCCTGCATGATTCTTACGGGAGAGCAGTCACCGAAGACGTCACGGTGGTCGAGTGGACGCACGAGGAGACGGGGGAGCTGAAATCGTTCGTCGAGTCCGAACTCCCGCAAGGGATTGTGGTCCCGGACATCGCGACCCGGAGGGTTTTCAAAAGAGAGAAGATGAACCCCGCATACAACTCCAACATTCCTTACATCCAACGACACGAGCGCAAGGAGTGGGGAGTCATAGGCATGCTCGGCAGGGTCCGCGTGCGCAAGGGACAGCGCACGTCTGCGAGGTGGTTGTGCGTTCGCGACGTGGACGACGACGTGCAAGAGTGGATCGTGCGGTAGAAGACATGCCGACATGACCCGGGCGTACCGCAACTTCCTGTCGTGAGCCTCTGCGACAAGCACGGCGACCCGCGCGTGTTCGGCGTGATCGCGGCCGGCATCGACCAGGGCCTGACCGTGGACTCGCGCAACCAGTTGGTGAGCCTCGCGGACGGCTCCACTGGCGCCCTCGCGGCGCAGAACGACCAGCGCACCCAGATCAACTCGGTGGGCGAGGGCGCCATCTGGGTGGTCGAGGACGCGGCCGGAACCCCGTTGTCCGCCGGGGACCTTGTGACCACCTCGGCCGTGCGCGGGTACGCCGCCAAGCAGGCGGACGACATCCTCAGGGCGTGCACGGCCGCCAAGCTCACGATGGACTGCGACTGGGCCCCGAGGACCGTGCCCGTGCAGGTGGTGCGCAGGGACGTGTTCGGCACGGTGGTCTTGGACGAGGCGACCGGCCGGCCCTTGCTGGAGCAAGCGGGCTCAGAAACGGAGACCGAGTACCGGCTGCGCCACGTGCGCGTGTCGGACGGCAGCCTGGCCACCGAGGAGGAGTGGAAGTCCCAGACGGACGGCTCCGTGCGCCGCGCGGCCCTGTTGGGGTGCACGTACCACTGCGGCTAGTAGACACGCGCACCGATTCAGCGCAACAACATCTTAGCCAGTCCGGGGGGGATGGCCTCCAGCATGGCCGCATCTCCCTCGTGGTCACGGGCGTATTTCCTCACCGCCATCTTCTGGCACCTGAGCGACACCGCGTCCCGATCCACAAAGTCCTCGTACCTCTCGCCCAACAAGCGACACATATCGTACTCCTTGTCGAGTTCCTCCCGCATCATGCGCGGGTAGTCCGTCCTGGTGTGCACGAAGTCCATGTTGCGCATGACGTCGACCACGTGCCCGATGGACCAAGCGCCGTGCTCCACGAACTCGTTGCACAGACGCGAATCGGACCGCAGCTCTAGCCCGTGCTCACCGAGCTTGTCCACCAAGGCGTCGCGCCTCGCCTCCCTGGCCCGTCCCTGCTTCGTTCGTTGGCGGATGGCGCGCACCGTCGCATCCTCTCCGTTCTGGTGCAGCATCATGACGATCATCTCCACGCTGGCGTGCACCATCGCGTGCATCCCCCCGACGCTGCGGTGGATCTCCTCTGCCCGTCGGTACCACGCAAGAATGCGGGCGATCTCGCGTATTCCGGGGGCGTCTCTGCCGCCGCGCATGAAGTGGTCGACCGCCTCCATCTCTAAGACTTCTCCGATCCGTATCGAGAGGCGGTCGACGACCTTCTGCAGTTGCGCCTTCCTCTTCTCCCAAATCTCCTGCCGGCGCCTCTCTCTCCGGGCGGCGGGATCGTGCACCAGGATGCGTTCCAGATCCGCCGGGGTGTCGGCGTCGTGGGCGATCATCGCGGCACACAGGACGTCGGAGAGAGAAAACAATGTGACGTAGGTCCTGTGCATGGGGTGGTACCGCTGAATGTAGTCCAGCCCGTGCAAAAGCTCGTCCGTCAGCTTGTACGGGGCTTTGCGTGCCTCCGACATGGTGACCAGCGCCGTTCCGTAGCATTCGCGGTCCTTGCATCGGGCCTCCCATATGAACGGGTTGAACACCGTGGTCCGCTTTCCACACGCTCCACAGGGCACAGGCCGCAGCGATGTGTTTGGAGCCAGGACCTTGCCCGTCCTACGAATCGGGAGCTCTCGAGCCCGTTTTCGGAAAACGGGGACAAACCCCTCCACTTCGGCCCGGAAGTCCCGGCCGAGAGCTTTCATCGTGGTCAGTGTGCGCAGGTCCCATGACTCCGTGGGAGAGTGTTGCAACACCAGGGACAAAGTCAAGCGATCCATACCTTGACCTTGACCTTGCAAATCGCACCGATTGTTCAAAGTTGGATTGGCCATGTCCGAACGAAACAACATCGACGGCCGCGCACCACACCAAGCGCTGCCTGCTAGTAACTCAACTCGTAAGTGCTACAGTGCTGGGCGGTTTGACGGAGCCATTCGGCAAAATGCATGAGACTTTTGTCTTCCGCGAAGAACGCCGCGAGCTCTTCTGCGACTTCGAGAGCTTTGTACGATGTGCGAACCGTCCAGTTGATGTTCTTCAGGCAACAAGGGAACTCTCGCCCCACCTTTTTCGCAAGAATCGCTTGAAATCGTCGGTTGTCGAAACGCTCGTCATCACGGATGAAGTTGGTACCATACATCTCGAACATCTCGTGTATTTGGCATTCTTCGTTCCAGCAGTATACCGGGAACAACTTTGGGTGATCCTGCAAGTGCTTGGTTTTGTAGCGGTCGGAAACAAGCTTGCACTGATTCCAATCGTTTCTGTCTATGTTGTTGTCTCGTACGAATCGCTCCAAATCGTCTTGGTCGACGTCGAAATAGGCGACGAGATCGTGGCCCATTCCCAGCAGATGCTCTGCGCGGTTGTTATTATTACAAATTGCACGAGTTCTTATGTACATCCGCGTGCACGACCTTTCGGAGGTTTGCGATCCTACAACCACACTCACTGATGAACTCCGCCGCCCCCCCCGGACCCGCTCGGCGCGTCCGAGTCGGCGCGGAACCTTTTCTTGAACTCGTCCATGTTCTTGCTCCCCATGCTCTTGTTGCACACCGAGCACACGGGCCTCAGGTTGCCCAGCTCGGTCTTTCCGCCGTTGCACTCGGCCACCACGTGGCCCGCCTCCCAGTTCTGGAAGTGCACCTGCTCCCCGCAGGACGCGCACGGGCCTTTGATCCGGTCCTCGCCGATGTAGGTGTTCCACACCTTGTTGCGCAGCGACTTGGAAATCGTGGCCTTGCCCCCGCCCCTCCTGTTGTTGTTCTTCTTGTTGGCGTTGGCCCGCTCGATCCTCCCCTTCCCGTCCGTGGAGACGAAGACCTCGTGCCACCTCTCCCAGGATTCCGCGTGGGCCCACTCGGGCGAGGCCGCCAGGTAGCAGTGCTTCGTCCCGCACGAGTCCGCCTTGGTGCGGATCTTCTCGGCCGTCCCCGCGTCGACCCAGTCGACCATCTGCGCGTTCGCCCACTCCACGAAGCCCACGATGTGGCTGGCGTTGTTGCGCGCGGCCTTCATCACCGCCGGGCTGCAGACCGTCTGGAGCAGGAGCGGCAGGTTGACGTTCGGCGGGCGGGGCCGGTCCGACTTGCTGAAGAACGGGCGGTACGCGACGAACAGCTGGGCGCGCACGTCCTCCATCACGCGCCTCTTCTGGCGGTCGCACAGGGTGTCGATGACGTAGGCTTCCATGGGCCTGGCCACGTTGATCTGGAAGAACACGTCCGTCATGCACATGCGCGACCTGCAGAGGTCCACGTGCTGCACCATCAGCTGGTGGTCGGGGTCGATCCCGCACAGACGGCGCACGGCCGCCAGGCGATGCATCCCGTCCACCAGGTACGTGTGGCTGCGGTCGTGGCACAGCGTGAGGCAGCCCACGAAGCAGAAGCAGCCGTTCTTCTTGCGTTCGTCCATCTGGTAGCGGACTATCTCCTCCACGCGCTCCTCGTCCAAGGCGCGCTGGAACTCCGGGATCTCGATCTCCCGCTCCACCAGCTCGTGAAAGGACTCCATGGCCCAGCGCACCCCGTTGCGGCTCATGGCTGCCGCTGATCAGCATACATTCATCCATCCCTCTCTTCAACATGCCGCGCCAGGACGAACACCACTATGTCCTCGCTCTTCGAAAACGGCGCCGTTCCCACGCCCACGCGGGACACGCGCGCGTCCGTGGCGAGCGCGGCTCCCTCGGGCAGCCGGATGGCCTCGGTCACCATCGTCTCCCTGCCGATACCGCGCGCGCACAGGAACGCCATGTCCGAGTCCCTGCACTCCGCCACGCCCGCGTCCGCGATGCGCTGGGCCTGCTCCGCCAGGGCGGAGTCCCAAGCGACTTTGCGCAGCCCGCGGCGGACGCGGTGGGCGTTCTGTCTCTGCACGATGCGCAGCGCGTCGCGCACGGTCACGCGGCTTCCGCTCAGGCCGGGGGCAACGAGAGGGAGAGACAACCGGGGATTCATCGTTGTTGTTTGTTTGTCTTTCGGAGGTGGGTGTAACATTATTATTGGGTGGGGACAACAGGACCTTCAACATTATTTCATCCCACCACTCAATCAAAGTTCACGCGGCGCGCATCACCGACACCGCCGCGCCGCACGGTCCCAGCACCTTCCTCTCGATCTCCACCTCCACCCCCGCGGCGTCCTTCACGTGCTCCGAGTGCGACATCACCAGCACGTGGTCGTAGTGAGCCAGCAGGCCCTCCATGAACGCCGGCACGCGAGCCAGGTTGGAGGAGTCGCACGAGGCGAAGCCCTCGTCCACCACGAAGGTCGCCGAGTCCACCGACGCCACGTGCATGCGCGCCATCGCCACCTTGATCGCGATGCACAGCGCGAACCTCTGGAACCCGCTGGCGTGCTCGAGGGCCATCCCCCCCAGGCGCCACGCGAAGCCCCCGCCGGCCTCCTCGGCCTTCGCGGCGGACAGCTCCCCGTGCACGCCGGCCCGTGCCAGCAGGGCGTTGGCCACCCCGCAGAGCGCGGGAAGCACGCGCCTCTCGTAGTGCCAGGTGCGGTACCCGTTGAACACGGCGCACAGCTTGGTCACCGACGCTTGCAGCGCACGCCCCTCGTCCACCTTGGCGGACGCCTTGCGGATCGTCTCCTCCGCGTCCCTGGCCGTCTGCAGCTCGGCCTCCGCCCTGCACACGGCCATGCGGGCCTTGGAGAGAGCCTCTCCGCTCCACGACCCGTCCAGGACCTCCCTCACGAAGGCCAGGATCGCCGTCGCCTTGCACCAGGCCTTGCGCAGCCTCTCCCCGCGGGCCAGCTTGGCCTTCTCCACGGCCAGCTGCGCCGCCACGCGGCCCCTCTCCGCCGCGGCCCGGCGCTCCGCGAGGGAGCGAAGGTCCGCCCTGGCGGCTTCCAGCCTCTCCTCGGCCTTTATGGCCAGAGCGGACAGCCTCGCATCCTCCCTGCGGGCCACGAGCTCCTCCATTTCCCTGACCTCCGACATGGGGAGGATCTGCCCGCCGCTCTGTGGTGGAGGAAGCGCACCCAGCTCCGTCCGCAGCGCGTCGAGGCGCACGCGCCAGTCCTGCTTCTTGCACGCCCAGCACTCGGGGTTGTGCGGGATGGCCCGGCCTTCCAGGCGCCGGATCTCGTCCTCGATCTCTTGCCGCTTCTTGTCCGCCTCCGCGGCCTCGCGGGCCCCGGGCAGTCGGCGGGGCGGGTCCAGCTCGCGGAACCTGGCCTTCCACGCCTCGATCTGATTGCGGGTCATCATCGTCACCGCCGCAGCGGGCGCCGCGGGCCGCGCGGACTCCGCCTCGCGGACGGCCCGCACGGCCGCTTGCATCGCCTCCTCCCCCGGGTCTTCTTCCTCCTCCCCCTGTTCATTATTGGACGGGACCCGCAGCTGGGCCTCGATCTGCGCGATGGCCCGCGCATCCATCGTGGGCGCGTCGGCCACGACGTCCGCGAGGTCCGCCCGCGTGGTGACGGCGTCCAACGCGGCCGCGCGGATCTTCGCGAAAGACGGGAACGGCGGGGCCAGCTGGGAGGGGGAGGCGCCCCACACGTTGCGGGAGGTCCACTCGCCCATGTCCACCGCCTCGGCCAGCCGGCGCTCCAGGTCCCTGAGCTCGGCCTCGCGGTCCCGGTTGGCCCGGAACCACGCCGCCGCCTCGGGGCGGGCCGCGACCCTCCCAGAGGCGGCGACCGCATCCGCCATGGGCGCAAGGGCCTCCAGTTCCCCCGCGGCCGCCACCGCGTCGTCGTAGGCCCGCTGCGCCTCGGAGGAGCACTTTGCGGGGGCGGCGGGCTTGGAGGCCTCCACGAGGTCCGTCACGTACCTTATGTCCCTGCGGGCCTGGTCCAGCAGACGGGACAGGACCTGGGCTTCGTCCATCCCCGTGGCGCGATCGAGGCCCGCCATCTGATCGGCTGCCGACATGCAGAAGAAGTCCGCGTCCCTGGAGTTCTGGGCCACCACGCAGGACGTGAGGAACATGTCCATCGTGCCGACGGTCTTGGCCACCCACTCGTTGACGGACGTCTTGCCCTTGTGCAGGGGAGAGTGCACCACCGATCGGTTGTCGGGGGCCCGAGTCACCACCGACACGAACGCCGAGGAGCCCGCGCCCGGGCCGGACCTGAACCCGGAACGGCGCACCTCGTAGGTCGTGGCCCCCACGTCGAACTGCACGGCCACGCGGGCCTCTTCGCCATTCGCGTGCACGTTCACGGCCGCCCCCTTGCCCCCTCCCTTTCGGCAGGGCTGGCACTCTCCGAACAGGCCCAGGCACAGCACGTCCACGACGCTGGACTTGCCGTACGCGTTCGGGGCGGACAGCAGCGCCACCTTGCCCCGCAAGTCGTCCCACGACAGCACGTTGTCCGGCCCGAAGCACATCAGCCAGCTCCACTCCATGCGGCGCATCGCGAAGCGGCCCTTGTTGTTGGTGGGGTGGTGGACGGTTGGAGTGCGCGCGTGGAAGGCCTGCACGGCCCTCTCCAACGCGGCCACGCGCTGGGACTCCACGCGGCCTCTCACCCCCGGGTCCGCGATGGCGGAGGACAGGTTGCGCAGCACGCCCACGAGGCGCTCGGGAGCCGCAAGCCACCGCTTCCAATCGTCCGCGTGGTCAGGGGACGACGCCACGAACTCCACGCACGCCTGGACGGAGAACGCCGCGGCGGGCTCGCCGGATGGCGGCTTTCCGATCGTCGTCATTGTGGGGGTGGTCGAGTCGGCGCTGAGGAGGGGGGAGTGTGCGGGGGACGGAGGGCCGATCTCGTGCAGCTCCTTCACCCCGCACGCGTTCCGCAGGAACAGGCGCGTCTCCGCGTCCAGCTCGCCCCGCACGTGCAGCTTCTGGAAGGGCGGGATGCTGGAGGACTCACGCATGCGCAGGACCAGAGCCTCCGCGGTCGCGTACCCCACGGGGCTCTCCACGTCCACCTCCGCCACCATGCGGCGGTCCATGTCCCAGACCAGCACGCCGTGTCCGTCCACGGCCTCCCCGAAGTTCTGCTGGATCAGGCTGCCCGCGTGTCCGCACGGGACCCGCCCCTCCGCGAAGCCCCACACGGCCGCGGCCGACGCCGCCATCTCCGGCCAGTCCTCGAGCGAGGCCGCCTTGCACTCGTACACGGCGCGGCGGTGCTGGTCGCCCAGCAGGCAGGCGTCGTACCCCAGGACTCCCAGGTCCGTCGAGCACGGCACCTTGCACGTGTGCATCAGCAGCACGTTGCACGTTCCGGGGCGGGCCGGGCACGGGCACGGGGCGGCGGGCAGGGCCACGTACCTCTCCGAGGGCCCGCTGGAGCTTCCGCAGTCCAGGAGGTCACGCACGCTCACCACGCCCACGCCCAGCCCCCCGGCCCAGTTGCGGAAGCCCGTCTCGGACACGTACGCCACGTTGCCCAGGCGGGCGATCACGGCGGAGAACGCGTCTATCAGCCCGAAGCTCTCGCGGTCCTGCTGCGCAAAGTCGTGGTTGCCCTCGATCACCACCACCGGCGCCAGCGCCGAGACGCCCGTGAGCAGCTGGGTGAACAGGTGCACGCCCGGCGCGTCGATCCGCGACTTGGAGTGGAACACGTCGCCGGTGAGGGCCACGCACAGCGGCCGGCCCGCATGGTCCGTCTTGATCCGTTTGATCACCTCTATCAGGTTGCAAAAGGCGTGCGCGTACTCGTGGTACCGGCTGGACGCGTAGTCGCCCCCCGCACGTATGTGCAGGTCGGACACGTGCACTATCAACATGACAAATGTGCCGTGGTTGTTACACACATCCAGAGTCACCACAACCGTTATGCTTCAAGATGCCATCACGTGCATGTCCACGATCTTGTTCAGGAGACACACGAGGTTGTAGGGCGTCTTGGGCGCGTCTCGGGCCAACCCGGATTCCACCGCGGCCTCCAGGTCCCTCAAGCCCTGCTTGCGCATGTAGGACTTGATCGACACCTCCCGCATCAGGTCCCCGAGGGCTCGGGCCGCCGCGCGCGGAACTTCCCGTGGATCGCCCTCGTCGGACTTCTTGTCGTTGTTGTTGGCGGGCTCCGTCTCCGTCTCCGTACGCGTTCTCTTCCGATGGTTCGCGGCCCTTTCCGCCGCGCCCTCCTCCAGGTGCACCCTCATCCCATCCACCATGGCCGAGAGGGTCGCTTCCACGCCTCCCGCGGCCACGAGCTTCTTCTTCAGGGCGGGCAGGTTGTAGAAGGCGTCGATCTTCCGGCCGTTGGCGCTCGAGCCCAGCTTCTCCATCAACCCCTGCACGAACTCGACGTCGCTGGAGTCGTCCCTCGCGCTGCATAGTGCGCATATGGAGTGAAAGACCACCGCGTCGCGCAGGTAGCCCTCCAAGTCCACGGACCCGAACCGGGCCACGTTCGCGAGGCGGCAGATGGGGTGTCCATGCGTCCACTTGGCCAGCTTGAGGTCGTTGCGTTCCGCGCACTGGTGGAGGCACGAGACCAAAACGTACACGCACGCGTCCAGGTCCAGGTCCGAGTCGTCTGTCTCGTGCACGTGCTTGGAGGCGACCAGAGAGAGGACCACGTGGAAAGTCAGGTAGTACGCGTGCAGCTTGTTCGCACACATGCCGGAGACGGTTCCTTGCACGCGCGGGGACTTGCCGGGCAACACAGCGATGCGTTCGTAGGATGCGGCCTCCTCGGTACGCGCGACGTCCCGCAACTCCTCCGCGAACGCGCGCATGATCTCTCTGGGAACGATGTCTCTCGCGCGTTGGATCGCCCTCTTGCCGTAGTCGTCTATAGCGGTGAATGCTGCCATGTCGTCGGTTGTGGGCTCCTCGAGAAATAATGGAGTCTCAGGTTTACCAGCTCCGCCTTTATAGTCATCACAATACGACCAATCAATAAAACAATCGATGTGCATCAACATGCAACATCAGTGGTGAAGTTGGTGGTAGAAGGTGGCGGAAGGTGGTTGGGGCGCTCCGGAACCACTCGTGTCTAGTGCGGCCGAGATGCGGAATCGCAGAACAAACTTTGCATGTCCCCGCATCGATTCCGCAACACCCGCATGCCTTCCGCACTCCCCGCATCCCTTCCGCACTCCCCGCATCCCTTCCGCAACATACGCATCCCTTCCACAACATACGCAAACTACGCAACACCCACATCCCTTCCGCAACATACGCAAACTACGCATTCCCCGCATCCCTTCCGCATTCCCCGCATCCCTTCCGCATTCCCCGCATCCCTTCCGCAACACCGCATCCCTTCCGCACTCCCCGCATCCCTTCCGCAACATACGCAAACTCCGCAACATACGCATCCCTTTCGCAACATACGCAAACTCCGTAACACACGCATCCCTTCCGCAACACACGCATCCCTTTCGCAACATACGCAAACTCCGCAACACACGCATCCTTTCCGCAACACACGCATCCCTTCCGCAACACCACATCCCTTCCACACTCCCCGCATCCCTTCCGCAACACCCACATCCCTTCCGCAACACCCACATCCCTTCCGCAACACCATATCCCTTCCGCAACATACGCAAACTACGCAAAACCCACATCCCTTACGCACTCCCCGCATCCCTTCCGCAACATACGCAAACTCCGCAACACCCACATCCCTTACGCACTCCCCGCATCCCTTCCACAACATACGCAAACTACGCAACACCCACATCCCTTCCGCACTCCCCGCATCCCTTCCGCAACCTCCGCAGCCTACGCACCTTGACGTCATTATTATTCGGGCCAAGTTGTCCTCAACGATACGTTTGGAGGTGTGCCGGCTGACTTGTTTCGGGCATTGTCGTCATTTTTCTGGAAGTCAACGGTTGCATCGACGTCGGCGTGCAAATGCCTTCTGAATGGCGGCATGGGAAGCTTCCCGACAAATGCGATTCCTGCTGCTGTTTTCGCATCCGCGGTTCGTCGCGCCTTCTGAGGAACTATGTGGTAAACTAAGTTTTGGAAGCGGCGAATATAGTCAGGGTCTTCCTCGTTCAGTTTGTGAAGGTAAGCAACTACGCCTTCCACAGAAGCTTGAGGGTTCAAAATGCGCACGGCCATAAAAAGAGCAGTCCAAAACACGCACGATCCTGACCCTGCACGAGATATGGGCTGGTCGATAGGCTGGGGAGCCAGCTTGTGCCCTGCACGTGAACATGTGTCCGGGAGCGTGTTTTCAAATATTCCGTAAAATGTGAATTTGCGCCCTTTTGGAAGCAAGTTGTTTATGAGGTAATGATGCACGATTCTCGATATTGCGTCTTGTGCCGGGCCAAAATATCCGTTCGAATCCACGATGTCCACGCGATCCTGGTGGAAGTCGACCAAGCATGCGATGGCATGGCCAGAATTGTCACTAAACTTACACTTTATAGGTAGGCACAAAAACCTGCACGCGCTGCGCGGCATCGTTCGAACGATGCGTTCGACCGATGGATTGAAGATTCTGTATTCAACATCCGAAACCATTTCCATGGATCCATAGCTCATGTTGAGCAAGCGGATTTCTATGCAGCATGGCACAACCTCGCACATGATTCCGGGCGCAACATGCGACATGAATGTTTCTGACTGCAAGAACAAGCTGATGTACTTGGTCATCGACCCCATCAGCCGCATGGGTGGATACATATCTTCAGGAATCTCGATTTTCACCGTCACCTTGGCCATTTCAGCGCGTGCACGTGCAGCCATGTCCACCCACTTCATGCGGTACATGTCGTACGTGACGGGAGCTTGTTGCTGATCGTTGATGCGAAATGACAGGAACCGCGTGTTTTTCAGCTTGTCGCTTTCGGGCGATGTACGGGCCAGTTTGTTTGACATGGCTTGGTGCAAGAGCGGCAAATGGTGTTCTCTCACAATGGGATCCGCGCGGCGTTTCCTACCGGGCGCGCTCATGTCGTATTTATTATTTATACATTGCACTCGTCACTTTTTGCAGTACACCTTGTTTTGGCGCCAGTCCAGCTTGCCGAGTCCTCGCTTGCATGTCGCCTTCTGGTGAATCAAGCGGTCCACCATAGTCCTATCGCCAGCCGCGAAACGGTCACGTAGGTATTTCTTCAGCCAAGGGTACCCCATCTCGTCGACGATTTCCAGTGCCTTCTTGAGGCTCTCGTCTGTCTTTTTGGTGGCCTGCTTGGCCTTAGCAGCCTTAGCAGACTTGGCGGCCTTGGCAGCAGGTGGTGGAACGGCGGCGACGGGCACTACTGGCTCCACGGGTGGCAATGCATGTGGTGCGGTTAGATAGAGCATCTTCAGGAAGACCTCCATGGTGGACGCATCGATCGCGATGGTTCCTTTGACGCGTGCGCCGCGAAGGATGGCCATGAGCGCCTCGTGTGCCTTGATGCGGTTGCGAAGGACGAGAGCTAGCGGTACGGCCATTGTTTTCATGGACGAAGAGGATTTTTATGTACTTGGTCCGGGAGGATGATGGTGATGAAACACCTCGTCCACCACCTCATCTACCGCCTTCTTGATCCCCGAAGCCGTCACCCCCAACGCCTCACGGACCCTCTCGTCCGACCTCCGACTGTCCTTGACCATCCTGGTGACAAACGCCACCGCATCTTTCCTGCTCACCACCGCACGGGAATCCCTGACGAACTTCTTGAGCAACTCCACCATATCAAACATCACGTCCGACGGCAGAGCGGTCCTGAACAGCTTCTTCTTCATCAGCTTTGTCCTCTCGGCCGCCCTCATCGCCAACAGCGCCTTCTGCCTCTGCGCCTTTATCCGCATCTGCGCCTTCCGGGCCTCCCGATCCACCTTTGCGCCCTCCGCCGCCTCCCCCCTTTTATTATTATTATTACGGGCAGGCCGCGGATCCGCAGGCACCCGCACCACCTCCGGCTCTTGCAGCGATCTCTGAATCTCCCTGGAATTCTTGTGCACGTTCCCCTCGAACACCCCAAAGTCCACGCTGACCTCCTGCATCTTCTTCTCCATGTCCCCCCACTTGGACTTGTAAGCCTCCAAGCTGGCCTTCCACGTGGGCACGTCAAACTCGTACTTGGGATTCAGCGCCCCGGAGTCGGTCTGGCGGTAAAAAAACAGATTCACCACCCTGGACGGCATGGGGAGGCCGGCATGGCTGCAGTACCGACTGCCCCTCCCCACGAACTGCAGGAAATCCTGGTAGTCCGGCATGGAGTCCACCAGGTGCAAGTGCCTCAGATGGTTGAGGTCCACGCCCTTGAAGTGGTCGGCCGTCGCCAGCACCACCTGGACGCGGCTGCCATCGACGTTGTTGTCGGCGTTGAACACGTCCTTGCACGCGTTGATCCGGCTGGCCAGAGCCTCTCCCGCGAGGGGTTTCCTGTCGTCCCGCCTTCGGAACGTCAAAGGCTGCACGTGCGACTTCTTGCTTGTCAGCTGGTCCAGCAGGAGGAATCGCGGGCCCGCCCCCGAAGAAACCACTTCGGCGGGATCGTGGGCCGGCTTGAACCCACCGTGCACCATCAACATGTGAGCGATGACCCCGATCGTGAACTTGTCGGCGCTGTACACGTAGTGCTTGGATCGCTTCTGCCTGAGGATGCTCTTGACCACCTGGACCACCTTGGGACTCGGGAAAATCTTGTAGGTTCCCCGTCCGTCCTGCGTGGTCACCACGGCCGATCGGCTCTTCCCCCCGGAACGTCTCCTCCTCTTGCGAGTGGTCCCTTCGCCGTCATCGTCGTCATCGTCGTCATAGTCATCACCGGACAACATGTCGGAATCCGAGTCCTTGAAGAAGAACTCCCGTGCGATCGACACTCCTTCTTCCTCGTCTTCGTCGTTGTCCGACGGTTCGGTTTGGCCACCGCCCCCCCCGGAAGACACGTTGACGCTGATGTAATTGGCGACGGCCCTCAGGAACATCGTGCGCTTGTGCGGGTCCAGATCCAGAGGCGTCGGCGCCTTCTTCTTCTTGGGAGGAGGAACCGGCTTCTTTTTCCCGCCGCGTTTGTTCGTCTTGTCGGCCGGCTCGTCCTGCTCTTTCTTGTTGCCGGAGGAGGGGCACGATGCGGGGTTCTCGTCTCGGAAGGTGGATAGCTTGCACATCATGCGCGTGTACATGCGGGAGTACAGAGGCGAGACGGCCTGCATGTTCACCCTGACCTCCACGGGCTTCATCCTGGCAAAGTGGGAGTAGTCGCCGTACAGCTGGGCGTACGAAACGGCCCCGCGCGCGCCCTTGAGGAACCCCGCTACTACCGCCTTCGAGGAGGACGAGGACGGGTTGGGCAGCTTCGGGTTGGCCGTGACGGCTTGCATGAGGGTCCACAGTTCGTCCCGCGTCGTCCCGGGAGTGGCCGTCATCGCCATGCACCACGTGTTGGCCGGGTCCCTGCCCTCCGCCATCGCCCTTCTGACCAAGCCGTAGTAGGTGGACAGCGAGTCGCCCCTGTTGTACGGGGCGTTCATGTAGTGCGCCTCGTCGATCACGAACAGGGCGTGCTGGATCCTGCTGCGTGCTTTGGTGGTGGTGGAGTTGTTGTCCGTCTTGAACACCCGGTCCTGCAGGTCCTTGCCCAGCGTCTGGAAGGTGTACATGCACCGCCCGCGGCTCTTCACGAGGTCCCGCTTCTTGGGCGTGGCCGCGGCTGCCAGCAGGGCCGACCGCAGTCTGGCCACGATGCTCTTGGCGGCCTCGGCCTCCCCCCCGGCGAAGGGCATGGTCCCGTCGTAGGCCCGGAACCCCGGGAAGAACTTGCACCCCAGCCGGGCCAGTTTCTCGGGGCCGTTGTCGTTGTTGTTGCTCTTGACCGACACCATGAATATGGGGACCGGTCTGGGATACGGCCCGGGCGTCGTGACGTTCCAAAAGGCCACCAGGGCGCACAAGGACAGGAGGGTCTTGCCCGCGCCCGTGCTGTGCCACACCAGCAGCCCGGGGGAGTCGATGCGTCCCTTGGCCCGGAGGACCAACATGGCGTTCACGATCGCCTGCTGCACTTGCAATTGCAGCGACGAGCTCTCTTGTGTTCCCACCGCACACCCGTTCTTGTACTTGCCGGTCCCCGCGGAGTCCGCGCTGGTAGACAGCTCGGCCTCGACGTCCACGTGTGCGGGCAGGGCCAAGTAGTCGGGGTACACCCTTTTGCCCCCCGGAGCGACGTCCGGATCCAGCACGATCCGTTTGACAAAGTCTTGAAACGCGGACGTGTCGTACTTGGGGATCTGGGCCGCACTGGCGACCTTGCACATGTCCTGGTAGTTCTTCTGGATCCTCTGCTCTTTGGAGAGCTGCTCCTTCCGTGCCACCCGCATGCCCTCGATCTTGGATTTCACCAGATCGGAGACGGCTTTCCACCACTGGGCCGACGGGGCGTCCTTGCCGAGAGCCAGCAGGGCCGCCTTGCGCGCATCCGAAAGGTCTTGGAAGGCCAAGACGGCCACGTAGGCGGTCTTTGCGGGGCCGATGTCCTCCGACTCCGCGGACGCACGCAAGACTTCCGGAATGGATGCGGTTGCGTCGGCCATAAACTTCTTGGTGGGCTTGGCGGTCAGAACCGACGGCGTCAGGGGCCTGAAGTTCCGGACGGCGGCTTCCCCCATGGCCGCCAGCTCCTTGATTTGCGAGTACTCCTTCGCGAAGAACTTCTCGAGGACCTTCGTCCACCAATCCTCGGGGTCCAGTCCACGCAAGAGAGCGTTGGCCCGTGCGACGGGGATGCGGCTCAGGCCCATCCAGGCCAGCTCGTTTCGGTCGTGCTCGTCCAAGGGGTCGGACCTCTTCATTCCCCGCAGGGAATCCCGAGCGATCCGGTGGAACCACAGGGCCTCCAGTTCGGAGAGCTGGTCCTTCTTGAAAAAATTCTTTTCAAGGAGGGAACGCATCCGCACCTTGTGGTGTTCGTTGTGTTTGTGTTTAGAAAAATATCGCACAAAGTGAACTAAGATCGTTCGATTGCATATATGCCACGGCTTCCAAAGAACAAATCATTGTTTCGAACATGGCGATTTTCTCGGGCGGCCACCACGACTGCTTGAAACTGGTCATGCGACACGTGCTGGGCGGGACCTCCGACTCCGCATGGATGTCGCGGCGGGTGAAGGACGTGCGCAACACGATTCGGGCGTCGCTCGCGAGCGTGACAGCACGAGAGGTCGCGTTGGAGGTGTTGCGCGAAGATTACAAACGATGGAACGAGTGGAAACAAACCGCCAAGCAGGTAGTGGCGAGGGTCGTCATGGACGCCATGAAGGAGAGTGATGTTCCCGCGCAGTCGACGATTTTAATATCCAATGTTGTTCGAGCGAAACTCGCCATTCTCTCGCGTGCCACCGTACGACGGGTGTGTTCGGAGCTGGAGCGCTTGTGGCCGCGAAACAACTATTGGTACATGTACACGCCAAAGGAAGCTGAGCGGAGGGCGGAACGCAACGTCTCAGTCCGTATCTTCGTGCGAGACGTGCCGGGCGTGTTCACGTTCCTCTGCAAAGGCAAGCCCGCTTTCCAAGATGGCGAGCTGTCGTGGCACGTACAAGCGATCTCTTGGCCCATGAGGGACACGGAGCGGCCCGTGATGGATGGGGGGGACTGCGTCTTAGCGGTGGTAGTAGATGGTAGGTGGTAGAAGGTGGCGGTGTTTGATGGGGACAGCGTTTTCGCGATCCTCGACTAGCCGCGCGGGCGCGGAGCTTTCATCAGGTCCAAAGGCTTCACGTCCGTGTTCATGCGGTTCCAAAAAGCGAAGAGATCCTCTCGCCCCCCGCTCCCAAGGACGGTGCGGATCGCGTGCACGTACTTGCCCGATCCCAACGGCGTCATGTTCCCGCAGGCCATCGCCTGCTCCGCCGCCGCGCACACCCGCTGCATGTCGACGAAGGCCCTCAACAACGATTGCTGCATTTCGGGATCCATGTCTTCTGTGGTCGTCGCGGCGACGGCCGCCGCCATTCTGGAGCAGGTTTCCGCGAGCTTGCGTACAAGCTCCGCATGGTCGGCCGCACGCGACATGGAGCGGCTCTCCCGCACGGTACGCCTCAGAACCGGAACGTGTGCCGCCTCCAGCAACACGTCCTCCACGTCCATCCCCGCCACGGATCGGCGGGCATAGTCCTGCATGCGCTCCTCCAAGAGGGCGGCGCGGGACGAGTGCGGCTCGTGGATTTCCAGCTCCTCGTGCAGGTCGCGGACCGCATCCGCAAGGCGAAGACGCTTGTTGTTGTTCGCGGCAGGGGCCGCAACTTGCAGCATGTTGGACATCGTTGCGGTGGTGGTGGTGGTGGTGGTTGTTGGACTTGTTGGACTGGACGACCAGAACGATAATGATGCGAGTTGATGCTGCTCAGACCTTTATAGATTCACATTCAATCCAAGAACAACGTTATTTCACACATTGTTTGTGTAATCATACACCCGTCCCATCCAATAATGTTACACCTCCGAAAAAGCATTGGACAGTGACAGTGGCGTATATGTCTTGCTCCCTAAAGAGGTGTTGTGAAACAAGACACGTCACCCGAGCCTCATTGCATCA
>JACCDZ010258905.1_pt1 | contig 49899 bp, 47 predicted proteins | sample 7449551 | NCBI WGS metagenome assembly JACCDZ01 (sample SAMN15323452, study PRJNA562643) | freshwater metagenome | isolation source: river surface water | place: USA:Blue River Watershed | collected 2017-08-18
AAAGCCGCTGCTGATAAAGCTGCAAAAGACAAAGCCGCTGCTGATAAAGCTGCAAAAGATAAAGCCGCTGCTGATAAAGCTGCAAAAGATAAAGCAGATGCCGAAAGAGCCGAAGCAGATGCAAAAGCCGCTGCTGCTAAAAAGGCAGAGCAAGAAGCCGCTCAGAAAAAAGCCGATGTGAAAAAAATCGCTTCAACAGCTAAACGAGATTTTACAAATAAAGTTTACTCTGCATGGAAAGTACCTTTAGATTCTCGTGGTAAAACTGTAGGTGTTAGATTTTTGCTATCAGACTCTGGACAAATCCAATCTATTGTAATCACACGCTCTAGTGGGGATGATGAATTAGATGCAAGTATTAAAGCTGCCATTCAAAATGCAGCTCCATATCCAATGCCTGAAGATCCAGATGCTCGTAGAGATGCAAAAAATGTAACTTCAAACTTTACAGCGAAATAGTAATAAATAGTTAACGTTACATGCTTTTAATAGAACAAAGCATGTAACTATGTTAAATAATCAACAGCCACAAAAATACGAACATAAGTAATTGTAACTATGGACAAGACCCGTAAGCACCTCATCTCCTTCGCAGTTTTTACTGCAATTAGCGCAATTGTTCCAACAGCAACTTTTGCACAATTACACCTTGAAATTGCAAAAGCACCTGAACAAGCGCCTAAAATTGCAATTATCCCTTTTACAAATGACAACTCGCTTTATCCAATTATTGAAAATGATTTAAATCGTTCAGGTCGATTTACAAGTGCATCGCAAAACTTACCTGCAACTGCAAGCATTAATCAAATCCAAGCTGCTGACTGGCAAAATGCTGGTGTGCCCTATGTTGTTGTTGGTCAAATTAAAAACATTGATGCGAATACATTTGAAATTCATTACCAACTTTATGACGTACAAAAGCAACAATATTTATTAAACGAAGTTCTAACCGTACCAAGTAATCGCGTTCGTCAAGCTGGGCATATGATCAGTGATGCGATATACCAAGCACTGACTGGTATTGCTGGTGATTTCAGCGGTCGTATCGCTTATGTATTACGTAATCCAGAAACTCCTGCTCAACGCTATACATTACAAATTGCTGATACGGATGGTGAACAACCTAAAACGGTACTGTCGTCACGAGATCCAATCCTTTCCCCAACATGGACACCTGACGCTAAAAAAATTGCTTATGTCTCTTTCGAAACTAAACGTCCTGCAATTTACATTCAGGATTTAGCAACGGGTCAACGTGAGGTTTTAGCGAGCTTCAAAGGCTTAAATGGTGCACCAAGCTTCTCACCTGATGGGCAATCAATGTTGTTCACAGCATCCATGCATGGTAATCCTGAAATTTATCAGATGAATTTAAATACGCGCCAATTACAGCGTATGACCAATGACTCAGCGATTGATACCGAAGCACGTTATGCACCTGATGGAAAATCATTTATTTTCACCTCAGATCGTGGCGGTTCTCCACAAATTTATCGCTACAGTTTTGATGATAGTTCAGTTAAACGCCTTACCTTCAAAGGTGCATTTAATGCACGCGGCACTTTAAGCGCTGATGGTAAAAAAATTGCTTTAGTTCATCGACCAAGTGGCAGTAATTACAAAGTCGCATTACAAGATATTAATACAGGGATCACTAATATATTGACACCAACCAGTCTGGATGAGTCACCAAGTTTCTCTCCGAATGGGCAAATGGTTGTTTATGCAACACGTGAAGGTAACCGCGGCTTACTCTCTATTATGTCTACAGATGGTCGTTTCCGTATGAATTTACCAAGCGAACAAGGTGAAGTCCGTGAACCAGCTTGGGCACCAAAATAAATTTGATTGATTGGAGAATCACATGAATATTAAATACCTAACACTTCCACTCTTAGCTGCGACGATTGCTTTCACAGGTTGTGCGAGTCGTAAACCTGCTGTTGAAATCACAGCAGGTAATACTGCGCCAAACAGTTCAACTACAGTAAGCACAGAAGGATTAAGTGAAGATGCTGCATTAAATGCGCAAAACTTAGCTGGTGCATCATCTAAGGGTGTCACTGCTGCAAACAAAGCTTTTTTAGCGAAGCGCGTAGTTCACTTTGATTATGACAGCAGCGATCTATCAAATGATGACTATCAAACACTTCAAGCACATGCACAGTTCCTTGTTGCAAATGCTAATTCTCGGGTGGCATTGACAGGTCACACGGATGAACGTGGTACGCGTGAATACAATATGGCTTTAGGTGAGCGTCGTGCAAAAGCGGTCGAAAGTTTCTTGATTACCAATGGTGTCAACCCACAGCAGTTAGAAGCCGTGAGCTACGGTAAAGAAGCACCTGTAAACCCGGGTCATGACGAAGCAGCGTGGAAAGAAAATCGTCGCGTAGAAATTAATTATGAAGCAGTGCCACCATTATTAAAATAATGTTCTGATTTGCAATAAAAATGCTCACAATGTGAGCATTTTTATTTTGATTAAGATGAAGATTTTTGCTTCGACTGAGGTTGCATCGACTCAATCATATCGTGCTTATTAAATTCTTTGTACTCAGGCTTCGCTTCATACTCTTTCCAAGCATCTTTCACACTTTCTTTCGAAATCGTATCTAAGCTAATCGATTCACTTGGCGTGGGGGTAGCTTCAAAATTTTTGGTTGACATCGTTCCTCTCCAAACTTCCTGTCTAGTATGCAATCAACATAGCATGTAATAGAATGCTTGTAATCACAAAAGCAACATAAATAAAGTAAGATAATTTTTATTTTCGAGCGATCTCATCTAGAATAGCGACATTCTTTTTATCAATTTTTGATGCGGCTAAGTCGGAGCAATTCAATATGTCAAACCTTACATTATCCCAATATTTAGAACAACAAAAAGGGAATTTGACACCAGAATTGGCACAAGTCATTGAAACAATCGCGGCAACATGCCAAACCATTGACCAAGCACTACAAAAAGGCGCTTTAGCTGGTATTTTAGGCAGTGCTGGCAACGAAAATGTACAAGGTGAAACTCAAAAGAAATTAGATGTCATTTCTAACGACTATCTTATTGATGCATTAAAAGCGCATCCGCAAGTAGGTGGATTAGCTTCTGAAGAATTGGATGATTTCACACCTGCCCAAGAAAATGGCAAATATTTAGTGTTATTCGATCCACTCGATGGTTCAAGCAACATCGACATCAACATGTGTGTCGGTACAATTTTCTCTATTCTTCCCGCTAAAAATGCAGTCACTCAATCTGCAGATTTTATGCAAGCGGGTACTGAGCAAGTCGCTGCTGGGTATGTACTTTATGGCCCTTCAACCATGTTAGCGCTTACCGTAGGTGCAGGTGTTGTATTCTTTACTTTCGATCCAACCACTCAAACCTTCCTACTGACTACGAATCAAGTTCAAGTTTTAGCAGATACACAAGAATTCGCTATCAACTCATCAAATCAACGTCATTGGGAAAATCCAGTGAAACGCTATATTGACGAGCTTTTAGCGGGTAAAACATCAGTCCGTGAAAAAGATTTCAATATGCGTTGGGTTGCATGTATGGTCGGTGATATTCACCGTATCTTATGTCGTGGCGGCATCTTCCTCTACCCTTATGATCTCAAAGATCCTAAAAAAGCAGGTCGTTTGCGTTTAATGTATGAAGCAAATCCAATGAGCATGTTAATTGAACAAGCTGGTGGTGCCTCTACGACAGGACGTGTTCGCATTATGGATATTCAACCAACAGAATTACACCAACGTGTTCCTGTTATAATTGGCTCTAAAAATGAAGTGGAACGCGTAACAAGCTACCACTAATTACTTTTATATTCAGGGCATTATTATCATCTTATAATGCCCTTTTGGATCTTTATATTATGGCTGTTATTTTTCTAGAATCAAAAGACAATGCAAAAATCAAACATTTGCGTGGGCTGATCGAACTCAATAGTGCTCGAAAGAAACATCAGCAAACTGTTCTAGAAGGTACTCATCTGTGTTTAGCATGGCTACAACAACATAAAAAAATCTTTTCATTATTTACGACTGAACAAGCTCTCGATCATCCTGAATTACAAAAGGTGATTGAATTACACCAGGGACATATTTTTGTCATTAGTGAAGTACTGTATAAAGATTTAAGTACTTTAGGTACAACTCTGCCTTGTTTAGCAATTGTCGATCTCCCTAAAACATCATTAACAATTGATTTTAAAGCTGATACCTTAATCTTAGAAAATGTGCAAGACCCTGGAAATGTTGGTACGCTATTGCGTTCGGCTGCCGCAGCCAACATTAAGCAAGTAATTTGTACGCAAGGTTCTGCTTCTCTTTGGTCCCCACGTGTATTACGCGCAGGAATGGGTGCCCATTTTAGCGTACATTGTTTTGAGAATTTTCAGTTAACCGAGATTCTTCCCAAGTTTCAAATTCCTGTGTTTGTAACGAGTTCACATCGTTCAACCAGCTTGTATAGCAAAGATTTAAAGCAAGCATGTGTTTGGATTTTAGGTAATGAGGGACAAGGTGCAAGTGACTATGCCCTAGAACATGCTCAGGCTGTTACTATTCCTCAACCGGGCGGGCAAGAATCTTTAAATGTTGCCATCGCTGGATCAATTTGCTTTTTTGAAATGGTTCGCCAACGCCAATAAAACGTTAAATTATTTTAAATACGATTTTTTAAATGAAAAATCCATTACACTCATAAAATAATTGCTTAAGTTGTCAACGCATCCACCATTTTCAACGTTATATGATTAATGAATTGAAATAATGGTGGGTATCCATGACAGGATTTTCCATCTCTATGGATTTAGCACCGAAACAGGCTCGAACTGACAATGGTACTGATTGTAGTACTGTTGAACAACGTCTGCGTTTTTTTATGCAAGACGTTACAGGTCGTGCACTTGTGATGATGGAAAGTGCAACTCAGGGACAACAAGGCATTGCAATGGATTTGGTACAAGAAGCCTTTATTTCATTGCATAAATCGTATTCAGATAAAAGTATTGAAGAATGGTATCCATTGTTTTATACCATTTTAAATAACAAATTACAGGATTGGAGGCGCAAAGAAGCGCGTCGAGCAACTCCTTTCTCATTATTCAAAAAAATTAGCTTAGACGATGATGAGGAAATTATTGATGTGGTAGATGAATCTACCCCCAATCCATTCGAATTTCTGAACCAAGAAGTCACAATGGATGAAATTCAGGCTGCCATCAACCAATTACCAGTACGTCAACAGCAAGCATTTATGTTAAGAGCTTGGGAAGGTTTTGATACGGCAACCACCGCTCAAATTATGAATTGCAGTGAAGGTAGTGTAAAAACCCATTATCATCGTGCAATCCAAGGGCTTAGAATTGCTTTAGAGCATTTAAATCCACATACGGGAGGGTCATCAAATGAATAAAGATGAGTTCACTAAATCAGTGACTTCCAAACTCGATCAACTAGCAAAAGAGCAACATCACAAAAAAATGTTAGTGATGAACCATGTTCTAGATACTGTTCAAAAGAAACCAACCTCTTATTATAGTCTGTGGAAAATGGGAGGCTTTGCTTTAGCAGCAGCTCTTACTGGTATCGTTGTATTACCAAGCTCTCTACAACTGAACGATAAGCCACAAAGTCAGGTCGTTGTAAATCCAAAACTTTCACCACAAATGGTTGAAGATATGGAAATGTTGATGGTACTTGGTGAGGATAAAGTTCCATATGGCAGCTAAGAAAATAGCAATTGTTGTGTGTACACTCAGCTTACTTCAAACAAGTTTTGCTGGTTCTGAGCGTTTTTGGGTGTTCTCAAAATCAAATAAACCAACTACAGAAGAAGCTTGGGATGATTTATCTCCAGAAGAACAACGTGTTCTTATTCAACGTTATCAAAGTTTAAAAGAAATTCCAACTGATCAGGGCTCTCAGCTTCAACAAAGAATGGAATGGTTTACTCAGCTTCCAGAAGATGAAAAACAAAAAATGCGTAATGTTTGGCAAAAACTGGGAACTCAGGAACGGAACACTTTGCGTAAACGTATGCAAAATGCCAGTGCCGAAGATAAAGTGAACATCCGTGAAGAATATTTAAGCAAATATTCTGAACACTAATTACTTTTAAATATTACTCTTTAGTTGTATACATTTAATTTATAATTTGAACATATAAAAAGAGCGCTTTAAAAGCGCTCTTTTTATTCACTCTTACTTTTTATAACGACGATATGCTAGTAAACCCAACAAACCTAATGCAGAGAAGATACCCATACTTCCTCCGCCGCTTTTCGCAGGTCGAGTATCATCCGAGGTAGTTGCTGTACTAATTACGTTTACAGTTGCTAAATTTGAAAGTTTTGGTGTTTCATCATTATCATAAACTTGATAATTAAACGAATAATTAAATGGATTAAAAGTATTTACTTCTTGAATATAAATATTTCCACCATAACACGTTTCTTTTTGATCAGGCGGAGGACATTTACCTTTACGATCAGCAGTAACTATTAGATTTTTTGTTGGGACGTTCGATAATCTTATCGGTAATTCTAACCCATCTTCATTTATCCAAAAGTCTGACTTATTAGGTTTTGTTTCAGGACCTTTACCACCTGGGCCTGTATCACCTGCATCGTTAGCTAGTTCTAAAAGATTCAATTTTGCGGTTTCTTTTTGCTGATACTTTAATGTCACAGATGTATCTTTAGCTTCAGGTGCTTGATTTGTAAATGAGGCCTTAATTAAACCTTTTGTTTGTATTGTATGATCATTTTTATATGTGATGGTATAACTACACAAAGCTTGTTCACCATCTTGTGTAATCGTATCATCTTTTCTATATACAACAATTTGTTGAATCTCAGGGACCCAAGTACATACTAAATTTCTATCTTCACGAGAATTTAGTTGACCATTAACAACTGAACCAACCCCAACCGTATCAACTTTAATATCATATAATTCTGGGCTGAAAAAATCTAAATGATGACTATCATCTTCGTGTGGTAATGGAAGTTGAAATGATTGTAAGTCAATATAAATAGCCCGATATTTTAAATTTTCTTTTTTATCATAATATTCAACCAATTTTTTATATTGTTCTAATCGGTATTTATAGTAGGTAAGATATTCTGGATCATTTGGGTTTTTAACTAGATTATCAAAATAATCATTCTGAACCTTATAATTACTTATTAATTGACTCAATGATCCATTAGTAATACTGTTAATGTCACCTGCAGTTAATTTCATCAATTCTACAGAACCAATATCACATGTATTTTTTGCTTCCGGTTGATAAAATAATACTCTATCAGCAAGACGAGCTACTCCTCTTTGATCATATTCACTACAACCAGTTGTACCTTCACCACTTACATTCACTAAATCCTGCTTATCGGCTCCTGCTTGTGTTATTCTTTTTGGATAATACATTGGTAAAAAAGCAGTATATTGAGATGCTGGGGCCATTGAACTTAATACAGTATCCATAGGAACATTGGTTAAATCAATGTTTGTTGTATTAGCTTTATTTAGCTCTGCGGGTAAATCACATTTGCCATTATTTAATAATGAAAATGCATTATAGACAGCACCAATTCCCACATTCTCTTCTTTTGAAGCATCACCCAACAAATAACGACAAGAATATGCTCCTGAATTATAAGCAATTATATTAAAAAGCAAAGTCTTTATACCAATCTTATCATATAGAAAAGTTGTATATGCTTTATTTTCTACAATAGTGTTACTTGTTAGTGCTAATGCACTACCGCTACTTAATATTGTTGAATTGTTTTGATCTTCCGATCCAGCTTTTGTATCACCAGAAAATTTTATTAAGTTGCCATGAGTCGAATTAGCTGTATTTTTAGCAATTGTATTTGCCTCCAACATCACTGCAGGCAAGCCACAGAACTCCATCATACTTAATGAAGTATCCGATCCATTTTTTATCAGACTACTTGCTGTAAAACTTATATTTCTTTCCGAATATAGATTATCATTCTTACAAGCCATTGCAATTACACTACCAATTGTAGCGTCATTACCTTCAAATAAACTTTTAGAAATTGTAGCCGAAGCAGCTAGTCCAGCTAGATAAATTGCCCCACCTGCACCAGTAATTGCTTTAGAGTTTAATACCTTAATACTTTGCAAGGTAATATTTGCACCAGCATAAATTGCACCACCATTTCCCTGATTAGGCGCAACACCTTTCGCAAGTATTAAATTCGTTAAAGTTAAAGGGTTCTTACCAGCAGTTGTATTAAAAATTCGAGAATTCTCTGCTTTGATAGTAGTCTTAATTTCAACTTGTGCAGGGTATTGATTCGCAACATCATTAATCAAAACATTCTTTTCATTCCAATTAGCTGGAGCTGCTCCCCATATTCTCACTTCTGAGTCAGGTGTTAATTCACTTTTTATCGTATATTCACCCGCTTCTAATTGGATATCTTGAGTATTAGAATAAATATCTGCAACAACACAACCATGTGCAGATACACGCGTTTTTGCAACCTCTAAAGCTTCTCTGATTGAACAAAGAGAATCTTCTTTATTTTCATCATTAAAGGTAGTCACTTTAATTGGTGCTGTTGCACTATTTGTTGCAGCTAATAATGGCATAGCTGAAACAACCATTAACGTTAATAAGGTTTTCTTATAATTTTTCATCTCATTTATCATCCTTGATTATGATTTAAAACGTCTCAATCCAATTAAACCAAACACCATTAAAATCCATCCAAAATCCATGCTGCCAACATTTACAGTTTTATTTTGAAAATTATTTGGCGGATCTTGGACAATTGTCGTAGGAATATCAATATAATAATTTGAAGGGTCATTAAGCCTAGTGATTGTAGTGATTACACGGATATTAAATTTATCTGCACCATGCCAATTACCATTTGGCACATAGACAATATTCCCTTTTGAATCTATTGTTAATTTACCTTTTGACTTTGTTTCAGTCTGTTCAATATTAAGACAACCTGATTGCCATGGTAATCCATTAGCATCTGTATCACTCTTAAATATTATTTTACACGCCTCAGGATCAACTAATTCACCATCCAATAAACTATTCGCAATACTAAAGTTTGCGATTTGACCATATCGAATATCTTGCCCAGCAATTTCTACATCATTACGATTTACTACCAACTCAATCGCACCTAGATCACATAGTTCACTATAAACACTGCGCACTTTACCTCGTTGATCAGAAGTTTCACAACTAATAGCCCCCTTGTTTGTTCCATCGCTAAAAATCCTCCCCTTATTAATGATTAGAGAGTCAGACAATGAATTATAAGAAGTTAATAATCTTGGTTGAAAAAAACCTAACATTTGATCTTTGGGAGTCGTATAAGGACATAATAATCCTTTGTCCTGAGGTAAATCACAATCCCCCTCCACTTTTCCACCTGCGATCAAATCAGTGTTTAATAGAAAATTTGGCAGTCCAGCGGGTGCATTACGATTGCAATCCACCTCTGTCAAATTACTTTGAATAACTGAAGAATCATTACTATCTGCAACACAGTTTTTATTATTTTTAGCTATGATACTATTTGAAATAAACGCACCATTCTCTAATTCAGCGGGTTTTGTGTCAGTAGCAGGGCTTGAAATCCATTTCGGAGCTTGCAAATATAGTCCAGCATCATTATAAATCATCGTAATATTATTGATGACCATTCCCCCTCGAATATTTGCTACATAGCCTCCCTTATTATTAAAAATGGTGGAATTTTTGATTCCAAATGCTGTTAATGTTAAGGCGTTCGAAATCGCAGTATCACTATAAGCATTTTGTACATATAAAATACTTCCATTTGCTTTTACTTCATTATTCTTTATCACTGATTGAGTAATAATATAACGAGGAACCTCACTATAAATGACCGCCCCCTGATCAGCTTTATTACCTTCAAAAATAGTATTACTTACACTAACAACGCCTGCAGTTTTCTTGTCAGATAGTAAACCTTTATTATAAATAGCACCGCCTAAACTTGCATTACCATCCATCAATCTAGAGTATTGAATTGTTAATATTTCACGATTTAGAATCAAGCCACCTTCAACTACTTTCTGCGATGACCCTTTAAGATTCAGCTCTTTTAAGCCCACTGATAAAAGTTCATTTTCTACATTATTATCATCTATAATAAAAACACTTTCCGAACCCAACATTTTAATAGTAGCATTATTTAAACCTTGCTTATTATCATTAAAATCAGTACTGGAAGCAGTATTAATAGTCATCGATGCTTTAATTTGTATTGCCTTATTTAGAGTGTACTCTTTATCACGTTCTAGAATAATAATCGATGAAGCATCTTTATTACCGCAACCATGATAACCATTTTCAAATTCTTTTTGGGTACGATTATTTAAGAATGTTACAGCTTCACGTAATGAACAAACGGTATCATCTTTGTCTTCATCAACTAATGTTGTAACTTGAATATCCGCAGAATATACATGTCCAGTAATCGCAAATAAAGCGCAGGCAAGCGTCCGTTTGAGCATACCGTTCTCCTTCTATTTTCATTTTTCTTAGTATTGCAAACTACAAATTTGCAACCACATTCCTTTGTGCGTACTTTGTCATAGCTGTCAAAATTACTCAAGAAATTTTATGCGATTAGTGATATTCATCAATTAAAGCAAAAATTTGCTTAATCGTTGTATTTGAGAGCTTTGTTTTCTCACCTTTCAACATCTTTTCAAGTTGGGCAAGTGTCTGTAATAAAATAGAAGCTTGATGTGGACCATTACTCAACAAATAATCAATAATTTGTTGGTCAAAATGAATTCCTCGCCTCGTCATAACAGAGTGTAATAAAGCCTGTCGATCTGTATATGAGCTTCCATTTGGTACTTTGACACTCACAGCTTGAGTCAGTCTCGACTGTAAGTCAGGTAATTCTAATTTTAATTCTATCGGTGCTACACGAGATGAAAAGACCAGTTGTCCCTCATGATTATTCATTAAATGAAAAACAGCTTTTTGCCAATGAGGTACACCACTAATTGCATCAATATCATCTAATGCCACTAAATCATAAAATTCTAATGAAGTAATCGCTTCAATTGGTGCATCTAATAATTCTAATAATGAGACTTTTATTGCACGACGACCCAATTCTAAATATGAATCACAAATTGCAGAGAGTAAATGGCTTTTACCAGTACCAGCACCGCCATAAACATAAAAGCGATTTACCAGTCCAGTATGTAACTGTCGTATCGCATCAACTACATGACCCCACCCTGGCCCCGAAAAATCGCTAATTCGCGCATCGAGCTGTGGTTCTATATCGAGTTGTAGTTGACGCATATCGTTAATTTGTTCCTCAATTACTTTAGATCATTTGAATGTGAAGTTTCGCTATCTTGAGAGTTTTTAATCTCAATATCAAGTTCTACTTCACCAGCATCAACATTTATACGTTGAATTTCACCATGTTGAATACTGACCTCAATTGGAGATCCGTAAAATCGACTTTTTTCGTAATTATCTCTTGCGTGTTTAAGTAACACGACGATAACAGCCGCTACAGGCAAGGCAATCAGCATTCCTAAAAAACCGCCCAGTTGAGCACCAGCTAGTACCGCAAATACAACGGCAACAGGAGATAGACCAATTTTGTCACCAAGTAAGAAAGGCTGCAAAATATATCCTTCTACCATTTGCCCAATCATAAATACAATACCCACTAAAAGTAACTGCATCCAATCAAGACCAAACTGGAATAATGAAGCAATCACGGCTGCGATAATACCAACACCAAAGCCTAGATAAGGGATAATACTGGCCAAACCAGCAATCATTCCAATAATTAAACCCACTTCTAAACCAATGATTTGCAGGCCAACGGCATACACTATTCCTAATAGCAGCATTACGAGGAACTGACCTTTAACAAACGCTCCAAGCACACTATGACATTCACGAACAATGACTAAAGTTGATTCTTCATATGGACGAGGTATTAAACGACGCATACTTTGCAACATTCTTTCCCAATCAAGTAAGAAATAGAATGAAATGATAGGAATCAAAATAAATACGCCACCTAATTGAATAAAATTCAAACCAGATTGTGCTAAACGTAAAGCCATGGCTTGAATACTATCTGCACTGTAATTCGTTTGAATGTATTCCATAATTGCTTTAGAAATCTGTTCTGTATCCAACTCCATTGGAACAACATTAAAAGTATGGGATACCCAAGGTAGAAATGTCGCATTTACCCAATGTATACCTGCTGGAATACTATCTCGTGCATAGATTAATTGCTTCCAAACCAATGGGACAAGGAACCATAAAACAACTGTTAAGGTTACGCCAATCCCAACAAAGACGAGACTGATCGCCAACCAACGAGGTAATTTAATTTTTACAAGGACATCTACAAGGGGACTAAAGAGATAGGCAATAAAAAAAGCGCCAACAAATGGTAATACAACTGGTTTTAATAGATACAACACCCAAAGTAGTAATGCGAGTCCTGCGAGGATAAAGATACGACGTAGTACCTGATCTTGCATAAAATCTAGCCTTTTTTCGTGTAATCGTTATAAATGGGAAAAAAATTTAATTAAAGATAGCATTTTCGAGCATAAATAACATAAGAGTTTCGTATATTCAGGTTATAATCTGCCGCCAATGCGGAGACTTCACTATGAGCAACTCAACTTCTACCCCAAATACTGGTTTAAGCTATAAAGATGCGGGCGTCGACATTGAAGCGGGCGACGCACTGGTCGATCGTATCAAATCTGTCGCTAAGCGTACCACTCGTCCGGAAGTCATGGGCGGTTTAGGTGGTTTTGGCGCACTATGCAAAATCCCAAAAGGCTATGAAGAACCTGTTTTGGTTTCTGGCACAGACGGCGTAGGTACAAAATTACGTTTAGCGTTAAATCTAAATCGTCACGACACGATTGGTCAAGATCTTGTTGCAATGTGTGTAAACGATTTACTTGTTTGTGGTGCTGAACCATTATTTTTCCTAGACTACTATGCAACAGGTCATTTGAATGTTGATGTTGCAGCAAATGTAGTAACGGGTATTGGTAAAGGTTGTGAACTTGCTGGCTGTGCACTTGTTGGTGGTGAAACTGCTGAAATGCCAGGTATGTATGAAGGCGAAGATTACGATCTTGCTGGTTTCGCTGTTGGTGTAGTTGAGCATAGTAAAATTATTGATGGCACTAAAGTAAAATCTGGTGATGTACTTATCGGTGTTGCATCAAGTGGTGCGCACTCTAATGGTTACTCATTACTACGCAAAATTTTAGATGTTAAGAACGTTGATTTAACTCAAATCGTTGATGGTCGCCCACTTGCAGATGTTGCAATGGAACCGACTCGCATTTATGTAAAACCTGTTTTAGAACTTTGCAAACAAGTTGACGTGCATGCCATGGCACACATTACTGGCGGTGGTTTACCGGGTAACTTACCGCGTGTTCTTCCGAATGGCGCTCAAGCTGTAATTGACGAGTCAAGCTGGGAATGGTCTGAATTATTCCAGTTGTTACAACGTGAAGGTAATGTAGAACGCTTTGAAATGTATCGTACATTTAACTGTGGCGTTGGCATGGTAATCGCTGTTGATGCAAGCGAAGCTGATAAAGCCATTGATGTATTAAATACTCAAGGCGAAAAAGCATGGAAAATTGGTTATATCCAAGAAAATGCTGAATCAGTTGAAGGTGCAGACGAAAAAATTCGCGTGATCTTTGCATAATGAGAATTGCTGTCCTTGTCTCAGGCAACGGTAGCAACTTACAGGCCCTGATAGATGCAAATCTGTCAGGGCAAATCATTGGTGTCCTATCAAATAAAGCTGATGCATATGCATTGCAGCGTGCTGAGAAAGCCAATATTGCAACCGCTGTTATTTCACATAAAGATTATCCGAATCGAGAAAGCTTTGACGATGCTATGCATCAGCAATTGCTTGCTTGGGAAATTGACTTAGTTATCCTTGCAGGTTTTATGCGTATTTTAACGCCAAACTTTGTCAGTCAATGGCAAGGTAAAATGTTAAATATCCACCCTTCTCTGCTGCCTTTTTATAAAGGAATTAATACACATCAACGTGTATTAAATACTGGAGATCGCTTGCATGGTTGTACCGTTCATTTTGTCACTGCTGAACTAGATGCAGGACAAAGTATAGCGCAATCCGCCATTCAAGTGAGTTTGCATGATAATGTAGAAAGCCTAGCACAACGTGTGCATGAGCTTGAACACTTCATCTACCCTCAGGTTGCAGAATGGTTATGTAATGGTCAGCTCACTTGGACAAATGGTCAAGCATATTTCAATAAAAAACCTTTAGAACGACCAATTCAATTTGCTCAATTCTAAAAATAAAACACATCTTCGGATGTGTTTTTTATAATTCAATTTTTAAATTTTCACTGTTTTTCTATATAAGGATAATGAAGATAAATTGAAGCATAATATGTTTAGAGGAAGACCAATTTCCCAAAAGTAATACAAATCAATCGGAATAATAAAAAAATAAACACACCACTTAAAATATTTTTCAAATTGTTGTTGCGAAAGCAAAAATAAGGCTAAGATTGGAAGAACATCTACAATTAAGAATAAGTAAATGTAAGGGTGTTGAACCAAGCGCCCAATAGAGGTGTTCAAACTTAGCCATAACAATTGTTGGTTATTTTGATAATAAAAATATTCTATCCCATAGAAAAATAGAATACCTAACATGTATACAGCTACACCATAAATTTTCCATCGTTCTTCTTTATAAATTATTTGAATAAAGCGCATTTCTTATTGTCCATTAATTCAACCAAGTTTTGATCACCTCATACTTGGTTGAATTTCGTATTTTTTAGCTTATTTATCAATCAAACTTCTGATTTTTTCCACAGTTTCAGTCGGATGCTCTAATGGGAACATATGTCCACCATTAACAATTGAAAAAGGAATATCCAATTTCCGTTTAGCAACTTGAGGAAGTTTTTCTTTTAAGAACACACTATCACGACCAACAACCAAATGAACAGGTACTCTAGGTTTTGGCATAGGCAACCACCACATCGATGGTGTCGTTCTAAACATTGCAACCTCATCCACTTTCGGAATGGTTAAAGTCACTCCACCCTTCAATGGATCATTGCTCAAAGCATGCTGAATATAAGCTTGGAAGCAATCTGCATCAAAGTGTTGATAAAATCCTCTAGAGCCCAAAAGTTCTGCTGCTTGTTCACGAGACTCCCAATGATCACGGCGACGTACAGATAGACCTGCTGGCGTAATTTTATCGACCAATTTAGGTTGAAAAACTTTAGCAAGATGAAAAGCAAATGATGCTTTACCTATAATAAATGGTGGGTCCAGCATAATCACTTGAGAAAACAACTCAGGACGACGATAAGATGCCATTAGTGTTAATACAGAACCTAACGAGTGTCCCAAGCCAATTACTTTTCGACCTTGTGATTGTTGCACGATACTATCAATGATTTGATCAACTAAATGCCTCCACCCATGCGTAATTGGATAACGTTTATCAGTGCCAATCTCTGCAACATAAATAATGTCATATTGATCTTTTAACTGCTCAAATAGCTTCTGATAAACTTTAGATGGAACACCATTAGCATGTGCAAAATGAATCAAAGGTTTCATAAGCGTTTCTTTAAATTTATATATTGATTGGTCGATTATCTCGCGCTGCAAATGCTTTGCAATTTAAAAGGGAGAACTGCCCAGTTATGTTTAAAAATAAAAAAGGCTGTGAATGATCACAGCCTAGTCTTGATGATTATTGTATTTTTGCATTTTGTTGGGTTTGTAATTGTGCAGAAAGTGAACTACTAATTCCTTCACCAATCTTTGTACCCATACGTCCTAAAATCGACTCTAAAGGATTGCGTTGAACAGTATAATCTAATTTCTGATCTACTTTAAGATCGCGCATCAATGTTGTAATACTACCACTACGATCTGCAACACCTAATGCAATTGCCTGTTCACCCGTCCAGAATAGACCAGAAAATACCGCAGGATCATTTGACTTTAATCGTTTTCCACGACCTTCTTTGACTGCATTAATAAAATGTGTATGAACATTATCTAAAACAGCTTGCACATGTGCTTGTTGCGCTGGATTAATTGGCTTAGTCATACTTAGAATGTCTTTATTATTACCAGAAGTTAAAGTACGGTCTTCAACACCAAGTTTTTGTGCTAAACCACTCAAACCATAGTTCGGCATAATCACACCGATTGAACCAACCAAACTTGATGGGTTTACAATGATCTCATCTGCCGCAGAAGCAATATAGTAAGCACCCGATGCACCCATATCACCAATCACAGCATAGACTTTTTTATCTGGATGTTGTTTTTTAAGGTAGCGAATCTCTTGCCAAATCTCATCAGATTGCACGGGTGAGCCACCAGGAGAATTAATATTCAATGCAATCGCTTTACTGCCAGTGGCTTCAAATGCACGATTTAATGCTTTATTGGTGTCTTCACTATTGACAGTAGATTGACCACTAGAAGAATCAATAGTTCCAACAATATCAATCACAGCTAAATGATCAGAGCTGACATTCGTATTTGATTTTTCTACAGAAGTTGAGCAGCCTTTGCTCATTGCGATCAATACGATTAATAAATACGCAAAACCTAAGCATTTAAAAAAGATGCTCCAACGTCGACTACGGCGTTGTTCTTCGACAGAAGCCAAAACAGCTTTTTCTAAAATCTGCCATTCTTTGCCTGTCACATTATTGCTATTTGTAGGTTCATTTTGTGGTTTTGGTGGCCAATCGGACATAAGATTCCAATCCAATGTATTGTAAAGTGAATTTATTATATACGCTGATTTATAGAAAACTGTTTAAATAACTTGTTTTAACTTATAATTATTTTATACGTTATACTCTCCTCCTGTAATTTTTTTAATGTTTGATATATGGCACACCCCAAATCAACAAATAGTAATTACCGTCTCATACAATTTCTGAGTCATCAACCACTTCAATTAGGTCGTTTTATCGCAGGTTTTGTTGCACGATTACTCAATAGTTTCCAGCTTTCTAAACTCTCAAAAATTATACAATTGAATTTACAGATCGCATTCCCTGAAGCATCTCAACAAGAAATCAATCAATTAAAAAAACAAGCAATTAAAAATGAACTAACCTCTTATTTTGAATTTGTGAGCATTTGGGGAGCTTCAAATGAGAAAAATATTCAGCGCATTCACAAAATTCATAATGAGCATTATTTTCACGAAGCCCTCGCAGAGAAAAAAGGACTTGTCCTAATTATGCCTCATTTGGGTACTTGGGAAGTGATGAATGCATGGCTATCCAAACATACTCAAATGACCATCCTTTATAAGCCAGTGAAAAATCCTGATGCTGATCGTTTTGTTCGTGATGCACGTAGCCGTAATCAAGCGAATTTAGTACCCACTGATGAAAGTGGAGTTCGTCAGATTTTTAAAGCATTAAAACAAGGTGGTACAACTGTTATTTTACCTGATCACACCCCTGATCACGGTGGCGAAATGATTAAGTATTTTGGGATTCCCTTGGCATCGAGTAGTTTAAGCGCAAAGTTAATTCAAAAAACAAAAGCACGAACTTTATTCCTTTATGCTTTGAGGAATGACCAAGGTGGATTCGACATGCATATCGAGCGTATCAATCCTCAAATTTATGAAGGTAATGCCGAAGATGGTACGCTTATTATTCATCAGACTTTGGAAAATTTAATCCAACGTCTTCCAGTGCATTATCACTGGAGTTATAAACGATTCAGTGCGAACCCTAGCTTACGCAAAATTTATGATATTGACGTCAACGAAGCTTTAGCAAAAGTTGCTGAAGTTCGTCGGCAAGAAAATACTCAACTTTAATCCTATAAATATTGTGATATGAAAATATTACAATATTTAAGTTATTTTCTTTCCAACCATTTAATTTGCTGTCTTTGCTGTCTGAGCTCAACCTGACCATTTTCAAAAACAAAACGAATTGTTCCTGCTTCAACCGTAGTTAACAATGGAATGTGTAGCGCTTGTAGACGATTTTTCAACTCTTGACTGGGATGTCCATAACGATTATCAAACCCTGCCGAGGCAATCGCAAGTTTCGGTTTTAAAATCGCTAAAAAATCATAAGCAGAACTATGTTTACTCCCGTGATGTCCCAAGATCAAAACATCTACTTTTAAATCGGGATATTGTTGCATTAATTTATATTCAGCCTCCCAACCTGCATCTCCCATGATTAAAAAGTTTTGATAAGGTTGGGCATTTAGAAACTGCAAATACACCTCACAGGAATACTCATTTTGCTGATCCTTTGCATGAATAAGCTCATCTGATTTAGGGGATAGAATTTCAACTTTTAGATTTTCATATGACCAATGCTGACCTTGCTGACAAAATGAGAAATTGTTTTTGAACTGCATTTTTTGGTCATATTCATTTGACTGAACTTGGGATATTTCAAAGTTTTTTTGAATAATAGGAAAAGCACCACTATGGTCTTGATCAAGATGAGATAAGATTACATGGTCGATGTGGCGTACACCTTGTTGCCGTATAAATGGAATAACAACCCGCTCTCCTAAACTAAATTTATTTTCATTGTAAGAGCCCCCTGTATCAATCATAAAGATTTGTTCGGGATGTTGTAAAAATACAGCTTGCCCTTGTCCAACATCTAAAATATTTAAAACCGTAGGTTGAGTCTTTACACCTATACATATAGGTAAAAAACAAATCAATGCCCAAGCTTTAGGAATCGTTCCCCTCGGCATAAATAAAATAAGCATACCAAGGATTAAAGATACCATCATTAAGGGTGTATAACTTACCCCATATAAATGCGGTGCAATATTTTGCAAGATGTCTAAAATTGACATCAATATAGATAATACAAAATCATTAATTTGAAATAAAAACTGCCCTAATGCAGGAATGATGAGCCAAATACATGCAGCCAGAATATCTAATGGCACAACGACACCGCCAAGTAAAGGAATTGCAATTAAGTTACTTAGAGGTGCAATCCAAGAAACTTGCTGAAAGAAAATCAAGACTAATGGTAATAAGGCGATAAAAATCTTAGATTGCGATTCAACCAATGCTTTAGCAGCTAAAAATATTTTTTGAGTCCACATAATCGGCTGATCTTGCGGTAATTGTGCAATGGTCTGATAAACTCTAAGTAGAATAAAACAGGCCCCATATGACAGCCAAAAACCAGCGGATAGAATACTAAAAGGATCAAAAAGTAATAATATACTGGCACTATAAATCAATAAGCTAAATGGGCGAATCGATTGACGAAAGAAGAGAAAAATACTTGCAAGCAAAGCAGTCAATAAAGTTCTGATTGCTGGAATCTCAAAACCAACAAATGCCACATACACCAGCACACTGAGTAAAAATGGCAATAATAATAAAATTTGTCTAGGCTGCCATAAGTATAGATGTGGGCAGTAACGCTGTATGAGCCGTTGTATCAACCAAGACAACATGAATGCAAAGATCAACACATGTGGACCAGAAATCGCTAACAAATGCGAAATTCCAAGCTGTTGAAATTGTTGTTTCAATGTGTTGGATAACAGGCTTTCATCACCTGTTAGCAAGGCTAAAAGTAAACCTTTATGCTGAAGCTTAGAAGTTTGCAACATCTGCCGAAATTCTGAGCGTTTCATCTCAACGCTTAATAAAAACTTAGCAGAAAAGCTTTGCTGTTGCTTTAAGTGACCTTGATAACCCAAATGGTAAATTTCATCAAAGCTTAAAGGTTGAATAGACTGCACTGAAAATGCAGACATTATATTTTGCTGCAAAAACCATTTTTCCTGATCAAATGCACCCACAACAGCATAACTATGCGCTGGTTTAATTTGACCTTGAACTCGATAATAATGACCCAACTCTAAGCTTTGCTTCTGATTTAACTGATATTTGTCTTGTTTTAAATAAAGCAACCAGTTAACAGGTTGCCTATGTCGATTAAGTACTTCAGCAATTTGTTTATGACCATCATCACTCAATTCATCTATATTTTTAATATAAACAATTGCTTCATAGGATTGTGATTCAAACTCTTTTAATTGCAGTCGTTGTTCTAATGCGGAATCTGCAAAATAATATCCTGTTGTAAACAATCCCCAGCTTGCACTGATTAAAATAAGCGCTTTATAAAAAGGCCGATAAAAATAGGATTCTTTCTTGTATATGCCAAAGCTAAAGATCAGGATTGCAATAGTCAACCAAATCCACCATGTCAGCTCGATAAAATCAAGATGAAATCCCATGATTGCAATACCAGCAATCCAGCCCAATAAAATAATTTTTAACATGTAATTTTTTAATTAAGTTTTTGATTTTTCTGAACGCAAAATTAAAGCCCGTTTTCAGGGCTTTAACAAGAGATTAAACAAAATAAATTATTTTGGATCAATCCATAAACCATCTTGCATATGCAAAATCGAATCTGCTGATTGAGCCAATTGCTCATCATGAGTCACGATTAACATCGCCATATTCAGCTCTTTTTTGAGATCAGTCAGCAATTCAAAAATACTCAATGCTGTTTTACGATCTAAATTACCAGTTGGTTCATCTGCTAAGACAACTGCAGGTTTCGTCACTAAGGCGCGCGCTAAAGCCACACGTTGACGCTCACCGCCCGACAATTCACCTGGTTTATGATCTAAACGATGCGATAAACCGACACGATCAAGTAGGTATTCTGCTTGTCTTTTAACATCCTTATAATTACTTTCACGACGTAACATCAAAGGCATGGCTACATTTTCTAAAGCAGAAAACTCAGGCAATAAATGGTGAAATTGATAAACGAAACCTAGATATTGATTACGTTTATAACCACGCTCTGCTTCGCCTAAATTATCAAAACGCTGACCTTGCAAAAAGACTTGTCCTTGCGATGGTTGCTCTAGACCACCAAGCGCATGTAATAACGTACTTTTACCTGAACCACTCGAACCAACAATGGAAACAAACTCGCCTGCTTTTACTTGAAGTGATAAACCTTTAATCACTTCAACTTTGCTTTTACCATCATCAAAATGTTTATAAATATCTTTGGCTTCTAAGACGATCTTACTCATAACGTAATGCCTCAGCAGGTTGAACTTTGGCTGCACGTAATGCAGGATAAATTGTCGCCAAAAAGCTCATCAATAATGAAACAATGACAATTACCGTAACATCTTGCCATCTGAGATATGAGGGCAGATAGTGAACAAAATAGGCATCAAACAAGTTCAAACCTAGAGCAGTATTGAACCAAGAAATAATATCACTAATGGTCAATGCTAAAGTTACACCTAACACTGTTCCTGCAATCGTTCCAATGACACCAATCACTGTGCCTTGTACCATAAAAATTTTAGTGATCATGGACGGTGAAGCACCTAACGTACGCAGAATCGCAATATCAGATTTTTTATCTGTTACGACCATTACTAAAGATGAAACAATATTAAATGCAGCAACCACAATAATCAGAACAAGAAGTAAACCTACTAAGGTTTTTTCCATCTGAATCGCATTGAAAAGATTACCGTGCGTATACGTCCAATTCGATGCGTAAAAATTACTTGGTAATTGTTTCACGATATCATCTGCAACAGATGGTGCAGCAAAAATATCATCTAACTTTAATCGCACGCCTTGCGCACCATCAGGCAAACGCAATAATGTTGATGCATCATTTAAGGCGATATAACCCACCATCGAATCAACTTCTGCACCTACACTAAAAATTCCAACCACTTTAAAACGTTTAAAACGTGGTACCACACCTGCTGGTGATGGTGTTGCTTCAGGCAGAACTAAGGTGACATTGTCATTTAAACCAAGACCAAGTGCATCGGTCATATCCTTGCCTAGAACAATACCGAACTCGCCTTTCTTCAAAGCATTTAAATCACCTGAGACCATATGGTTTTGGATAATTGAAACTTTCTTTTCATATTTAGGCTCAATTCCGGTCACCATAATCCCTGCAACTTGCCCTTGAGCGGTTAACATCCCTTGTAATTGAGTAAATGGTGCAACACCTGTCACATGCGGATGGTGTTCAACTCTTTTTACAAGCTCAGGCCAATCTGTTAGTATCTGAGTAGAAGAAACTGTGGCTTGTGGAACCATTCCAAGAACACGATTTTTTAATTCACGGTCAAAACCGTTCATAACAGACAGTACTGTAATAAGGACAGCAACGCCAAGGGTTAAACCAATCATGGAAACCAAGGCAATAAAAGAAATAAAATGATTACTTCGCCGAGCACGAGTGTATCTCAACCCTATATACAGCGAAATTGGCTTAAACATACCATTTAGTCCGAGGTGATTTATTATGGAAAATTCACAACATCAGCTTGTTGAGGACAACTCTGAACGTCGAGTGATGTCTCGTATTGATGCTGTGTTAAGAATCAACTATCAAGTCATTCCTGACGACGTTGCGCTGAATGATCCTTATGATTCTCACTTTGTATTGCCACGCTATTTTCTACTACTTGCTGAATTAGATCAATTTGATCATGCATTTCGCTACGAATTAGAACAATTAAATGAAAAATATCAACAAATTGCTCGCATATTATCCCTTTTCAATCAAAAATTGAATCTGATTACTGGTTCTTTTTACGACAATATCGTGCAATCCCTACTGCCAGTCCCTGAACAAGTTAACTTTTCAGAGAACGGTTTGAGCTTCTTTAGCTCACAAGATCTTAATCAAGGAACCTACATTCATATTACGTTGAGTCATCCTGAAAACTACTTTCATATCGCAGCAACTGCTCAAGTTGCTTACAGCTCAGCAGATGAACAAGGTAAATTCCGTATTGGTGCTTATTTCATTACCCTTAATCCACAAGATCGTGCCAAATTAGCGGAAAGTATTCAAGAATCACAACAAACTGAAATAAACCCAAATTAAATATGAAAATGTCGTTTTCATATTTTCAAACGGCGATAGGTATTAAAATCTTTATAAAAATAAAGACACAAACCTAATAGAATGATGCTTGCCCCAACAAAAACCTGTGCAGACAACTGTTCATGATTGAGGTAAGCGCCTATGAGTATTGCCAACACTGGGGTCATTACGGTCGTCAGTGATAAGGTGGTCGCTTTCAAATTTTGTACCAACTTAAAATAACAAAACATCGCAATTAACGAAGCCATTACAACGGTATAAGTCAATGCTAACAATGATTTCGTCGAAGGAATGTGCGTTGGTGCATGTTGCCAAATCCAAGGGAGTAATAATATGGCTAAGATTGTTGAAACCAGAATTGAACCGGTTGCTTGAGCCATCGGTTGCACATCCGCATTGATTTTTTTCACCAGAAAAATAGAAAGCGAATATGCAAAAACACTCATCAACATTAAAACAATACCTATCGGCTGCACATGCTTTTGACTGCCACTCAGACAAATCATCGCTAACCCAATAATTGAGGTTCCCATCCCCAACCACTGCAAACCAGCTAACTTTTGTTGAAAACCAAAACTTCCAATCAGCCCAGCCATGATCGGAGCTAAGCCAAACATCAATGCAATCAACCCAGAACTTAAATAAGGTGTTGCTGCATAAGTAAAAATTTGCGAACCGATCAAACTTAATGAACCAGCTACATAACTTGATAACGCAACTTTATGAATCGGGAATTTAACCTTTAATAGCAATAGCACGCTAAGCGCCAAAGGTAAGGCAATAAAAAAGCGTAATACCAAAGCCCACATAGGGTGTAAATCAGTAACACTCCAAACAATTGCCAATGGCGTGGTTGCCCAAATGAATACTAATAATCCATATGTCAGTACTAAGTTGATTCGTGAAGGCATATTTAGCTCAAGAAGCGGTTTTGCGTTTTTGTTTGAATATAGTTTGATCTAAAGAGCTTGAGAATTCACGTTTATCACGTTCAGAAATAGGTGGTGGACCGCCTGTTTGGACACCTGCACCACGCAAAGTATCCATAAAATCACGTAAATGCAGGCGTGCTTTAACATTTGCAACCGTATAAATTTCACCTCTAGGATGAATAGCAATGCCGCCTTTTTCAATGACTTGTGCAGCAAGTGGAATATCTTGTGTAATGACAATGTCATTTTCATGCATACGTTCAATGATTTCTTTGTCTGCTTGATCTGCCCCACTCATCACCTGAATCGAATTAATCCGTAGAGATGGCGTAATCCCAACATTCTGATTAGCGACAAAGGTAACTTCTAACTGATAACGATCAGACGCACGTAAAATCACTTCACGTAAAATTTTAGGTAAAGCATCCGCATCTACCCATAATTTAAATGGCAGCACGTTGGCACAAGCTCATAAAAATAAAAATATAGTGTAGCAGATTACAGTAAAAGTAGAGTTAGCATCATTAGAATAATTGCTGCTATCCATTTCATTGATTAGATTTGAGATCAAAAACAGAAATTTGAATTAATTTTTAATGAATTACATATCCAGACTTGAAAAATGGATGTTACCCTCGATTTAATAGAATACGTTCAATCTTTTTAGCATCACGCTTTATGAAAAATCAAAACAGTCCTGAAACTATTAAAATTCAAGATCAAAATTTCGGCAATCATGTTGAGCATTGGAACCTATTGACTGATACACCCGAAACAGATGTTCCCAAATGGTTAGGATTGGCACTTGATGCTCCAGTGATGCCTATGGGCTTATGTGAAGATGAACAAGATATGGATCAATCATTTTGGTTGATTCAAGGGCCAAAGGGTCAGCCTATTTCAATCAATCAAATTATTGCGGTTGAAAATCAAAAACCACGCGCATTAAAAACAGCATTCCCAAGTTTTGAAAGCCCATATAAATATGATGCCCAAATTGAGCGTATTATTACTTGTGATTCTGCGACTCAAGCAGTACTACGTCTGAGTTTAAATAAAAATACGGTTATTTATGCATTTGATAATTTATTCAGTGTTAATAACTGCCAATATGATCAAAATCAAACTTATCAAGTTCAATTTAATGCTTGGGCATATGAGTTAGAAGCAGTTGCTGAAAATGAGAAAATCATTGTTGATGACCCTGCATCGATTAAACATCATCGTGCTTTAAATGCTATTTTGGCTGAACATAATGGTGTTGCACCAGAAAACTTACAAGAGCTGATTAACGACTGGCAACCACAAACACCTGAAGATCACGAACCTGTAACCGTTGATTTTTCTAAAATGGTGGCATATTTGTATGGTGAAACATTAGGTCAAGAAGATGAAGCTTGGTTCCAAGGCAATATCGTTGGCAAAACAACCATGCAATTTATGCAAGATGAATATACGCTGTATGATGTGACTTTAGTTTTAGAAGATGATTTACCTGCAATTTTAATTCGAATTGCAACAAAAAATGATTTGTATAAAAACTTTAACATTGGCGAATATATTCGCGGCAACCTATGGATTCAGGCGAATATTTATGCTAAAACTGCACTAAAGTGACAAAAAATCACATAAATGGCATTTCTAGGCGTTCTAATGAAAATTATACCAGAACAGACAACCACCAGTTTGATTCATTCGAGTGATCAAGGTCTTAAACTTGATATTGGTGCTTTTTGCTTTTTTTTACTTGGTATGTTTTTAGCAGCACTCTTTTTTCATCAAATCGGCTTATTTTAATTTTTAGATTTAAATTTTGTTAATAAAAAGCCCTCATTCATGAGGGCTTTTATTTTATGGATGATAAATTGCTTAACCGTGACGTTTTGCAAACTCGTCCATGAAATTAACCAATGCTTGTACCCCTTCTAAAGGCACAGCATTGTAAATACTTGCACGCATACCACCCACAGAGCGATGACCTGCTAAGTTAAGCAAATGGCTTTGCTCAGCTTCTTTTAAGAAAAGTTTCTCAAGTGCTTCATCTGCAAGTGTAAATGGTACATTCATGATTGAACGATTTGGAATTGCGATTGGATTATTATAAAAATCACTAGAATCAATATATCCATAAAGCAATTTTGCTTTTTCTTGGTTTACTTTATACATTGCGTCTACACCGCCTTGTTCAAGTAACCATTCAAATACTAAACCAGACAAATACCAAGCATAAGTTGCAGGCGTATTTACCATTGAATCATTTTTTGCCTGATCTGAATATTTCAAAATGCTTGGAATTTCAGGTTTTGCTTGATCTAATAAATCATCACGCACAATAACGATCGTTAAACCTGCTGGGCCAATATTCTTTTGTGCCCCAGCATAAATTAAACCGAATTTACTTACATCTAATGGTGCAGACAAAATGCTTGAAGAAAAGTCACATACCAACGGCGCATTAACGTCTGGTACACCTGCAAATTGTAGACCACCAATCGTTTCATTGTCTGCATAATGTACATAAGCCGCATCGTTTGAAAGATTCCACGTATTTTGCTCTGTGATTGCATGTTTGCCATCAATCAAAGTGCCTGCCTCAACGACATTAATATCGCCATAACGTTTTGCTTCTTTCAACGCTTTTTCAGACCAAATACCAGTATGAATATAATCAGCTTTCGCATTCTTGCCGAGCAAGTTTAAAGGAATTGCTGAAAATTGAAGCGATGCCCCACCTTGTAAGAACAATACTTTATAGTTCTCAGGAATGTTCATGAGCTTACGCAAATCTGCTTCAGCTTTTTCCGCGACAGCAACATAGTCACTACTACGATGACTCATTTCCATGATCGACAAACCTTTACCTTGCCAATCCAACATTTCTTGTTGAGCTTTCTCTAAAACGGCAGTAGGTAATGCAGCAGGACCAGCGCAGAAATTATAAGCACGCATGAGTTTTCCCTTGTCAAAGTGAAACAAATTGAAATGGGGATTTAATCATAGATTAGCGAAGGTTGCAGCAGCTTATCGAGTAAATATTTAAATTTAATTGAAAATAATGGGGAATTTTCCAATCATGTTTTTGCACCCCATTTTATGGATTTACTCATTTTCAGCAGAATATTTCCATCATCAGAAAAACAGGATTTGGCCGTGCGGACACTAGACTAAAAACTCTATTTTTTACAAATTCAATACACCAATTGAAGTGATATAACTATTTAATTAAGAACATAATATTTCAATTTTATAAAAAGAATTTAGACTATCTGAGGATATTATTAAATTGCGACATGCTCTTATGTTGAAACAACATGATCGACCGAGCCTTCAGGTCAAACGGTTTCCAAAACAGCTCAGCCTATATATGAGCCTGATTAGTTGTACCCTATTTTCATTACCATCATTTGCTCAGACCTTCAGTTATAGCCAAGCTGAACAATATGTCGTGCAAAATGCTTATAGTTCTCAAGCGCAACAAGCCTTACAGCAAGCATCGCAATTAGAAATGGAAGCTGTTAAAAATTTAGGCTTACCAAGAATTGATTTAAATGCTCGAGCCTATGCATTTCATAGTGAAACGAGCGTGCCTCTTGAATCAAGTAAACGTCGTTTAGAAAATTCATTAACAAATGGTTTCGATGAAAAATTATCTCAATGGCAAAATGTATTACCTCCAGAAGTCATCGATCAGGTCAGCCAAGGTTTTGATCAAGTTGTTAGCGATGGTTTAAATAAAGTTCCAAATAACTTAGATGTCACTGTTGAAGATCATGATGTTCGTACTTCAGTTTCAATGGTTATGCCGCTATATACAGGTGGAAAAATTAATAGCGCTAAACAAATCGCCACTATTCAAGCAAAACGCTCAAATATTAGTGAAAAACAACAGCAAGATACACAACGTTTCGTAATGATTCAGGCTTATTTCAATGTGCAATTACAACAACAATTAGCCAAGTCAGCGTTGTTTAATTTGAATGCTATGCAAGAACATTATAACAATGCGCTAAAACTTGAAAAACAAGGTTTTATTAACAAGGGGCAGCGTATGCAATTTGAAGTTGCACGCAATAATGCTGAACGTACTTACCAAAATGCACAGTCCAATTTAAAAGCGAGCGAATTTAGTTTACAGAATCTATTACAAACCAAAGAAAGTGTCAGTCTAAGTACCCCACTTTTTGTGAATTTAACTCAGAATCATTCTTTGGATAAATTGCTTGCAAATTATGATCAGAACTCAAGTTTGATTAAAAAACTACAAATAGATACTGAATTGGCCAATGAAAATGTGAAAGTTCAACAAGCCTCTAAAAAACCAAGTGTTTTTGCTTTTGGAGAATACGGCTTAGATAGCAAAGAAAATTGGATTGTTGGTGTGATGGCAAAATACAATTTATTCTCAGGTATAGACAATAATAAAAATATCCGTGCAGCAGAGCTCAAAAAATATGCAGCAGAGCTTATGACTGAACGGACAAAACAAGAAGTCGAAAATGTTTTATACAAATCTTATAGTGAATTAAACTCTTCGCAAAATAGCCATCAATTACTTACCCAGAATACCAAAGCAGCTCAAGAAAATTTAAGAATCCAACAACTTTCATTTAAAGAAGGTATGGGTACTGCAACGCAAGTGATTGACGCACAAAATGCTTTAAGTACTTTAAAAACTGAAATGGCACTCAACTCGTATAAATATATTTTATCTTTGGCCACCTTATTACAAAGCTATGGTTCTATTGATGAATTTAAGCTTTACGTTAATCAACCACGTACTGACTATATCCGCTAATTGGAGAAATTTATGAGCCAGAATCCATCATCATCCAATTCAGAACGTGATACAGATCAAGTCAATCAAACAACAGATGCTCAAACAAAAGAAACAGCATCTGAACCAGTTTCTCTAATTGAACATACAGAAAAAGTAGAAACTGAAACAGCACCTTTGAATAAAAAAATTCCACCGAATAAATCATCTAAAAATGGAAAACTCAAACTTATTGGGTTAATTATCCTTATTTTATTATTCGGTTTAATTGCATATGGTCTATGGAAAGCTTATCAACCTCAGACCATTGAATTACAAGGTCGCGTTGAAGCAGAAACAGTACATATCAGCACCAAAGTTCCAAGCCGTATTGAAGAGTTTTACGTCACTGATGGACAACCCGTTAAAAAAGGACAGGCTTTGGTTCGTTTTGTTAGTCCAGAGTTAGAGGCAAAGAAAGAGCAAGCACAAGCAGCTTTACAAAGTGCTACAGCATTTCATTCAACCGTATATCGTGGTGCTCAGCAAGAGAATATCGAAACCTTATACGCCAACTGGCAAGCAATGAAAACCCAAGCTGATTTGGCAGCAACCACTTATAAACGTGGTGAAAATTTATTTCAACAAGGTGTCATTTCTCGTCAACGCCGTGATGAAATGTTAGCCGCCCAAACTTCGGCACGTGAAACTGCTGAAGCAGCTTATCAACAGTACGCACGCGCTAAGCGAGGCAGTACGGAGCAACAAAAATCAACTGCTGATGCACAAGTGGCTATGGCTCAAGCAGCGGTAAAAGAAGCCAATGCTTTAACCGAAGAGACCAAACTATATTCACCGACTGATGGTACTGTTTCTAAAACTTACGGTAAACCAACTGAGTTAGTCGCGACAGGCATCCCTGTAGTAAGCATTCTTGAAGACCATGATTTATGGGTAAGTTTGAATGTCCGTGAAGACATGTATAGCTCAATTTATAAAACTAAAACTCTGGAAGGTTTTATTCCTGCACTCAACCGTAAAGCAAATTTTAAAGTGAAAAAAATTGATGCCGAAGGTGATTTTGCAACGATTAAGACAACAAGACAAACTGGCGGTTATGATATTCGTAGCTTCAAATTTCATTTAGTACCAGAACAAACCATTCCAGACCTAAAAGTCGGTATGAGTGTTTTATTTAACATTGCAGAGGCAAAGTAACCGATGTTTGCAGTAATGCTTCGGGAGTTGCGCTATTTAAAACGCCATAAAGCTGATTTTTTTATGGCGATCATTGCCCCTTTGTTGGTGATTCTTCTTTTTGGCAATATGTTTGCATCGGGTAAAGCTGAGCATTTACCTATCGTTGTGATTGATCAAGATCAAAGTGAAATGAGCCGTAAAGTCATTCATGCACTGAGTATCAATCATACTTTACAAGTAAAAACTATCACCACTAGCCAAGATGAAGCCGAACAGCTTATTAATAAAACTGAAGCATGGGGATTCGTTTTAATCCCCGATGGTGCAGAACAAAGATTAGTAAAAGCACAGGATGCTCAAATCAGTATTGCCTACAATCAATCTTTTTTTAGTATTGGAAATACCATTTCCTCTGCAATGCTGATGAGTACATTAAACGGTATGGCAGATTATACGGGACAGAGTTACTTATCAAATGTAATCCCCTACTTGGATGTTCCCACACCAAATATTAAGATTTCTACGCTATATAATCCTAATATGAGCTATGAACTGTTTCTGGAACCATTCATGGTGCCTGCAGTGCTACATCTACTGCTTTGCTGTTGTGTGGCTTTTGCGATCGGACAGGAATTTAAAAGGAAAACCCTGAATGAATGGGTTGACTCAAAACACATTATTTCTAGCCTATTAGGTAAAATCCTGACCTATGTCTTTATTTTTTGTGCGTGGACAGGGTGCTGGATGTTTTGGCTAGCACATATTCGTGGCTACTTTATTGCAGGCTCGCTCAGCCTAATTTTGCTTGCACAATTTTTACTTTATTTTTCTTATGCTGTCATCAGCAGTACCGTCGTATTAGCCACCAAAGATCTACCTAAAACCTTTGGTTTTATTGCACTTTACGGTGGATCATCACCTAGTTTCTCGGGAATTACCCTCCCCCTGAATAATGCACCAGCATTTACTCAATTTTGGTCAATGATTATTCCGTATACGCCTTATGCGAAACTACAAACTGAGCAATGGGTGATCGGTAGCGATATTTCCGTATCTCTCATTCCTTTTGGTATTTTAGTTATTTTCTCTGCTCTTTATTTAGGTTTAAGTATTCGTTTATTGAAGAAAAATATTCAGGAGCAAAATCAATGAAATCATTTTGCTTCTATTACATCCAAACGTTTAAAAATATTGTTGCAAATAGTTCTGTATTTACCACATTGATTGCAGCTGTAATCATGTATAGTTTTTTCTATCCTACTGCTTATAAAGCTCAGTCGGCAGCAGATATCCCAATTGTGATTGTTGACCAAGAACAAAGTATTTTAACCTCAAAAATTATTAGTCAAGCTGCTAATAGTCCACATATTCGAATCACAACAGTTACCGATAATTTCTTGGAGGCTGAGAAACTCGTAAAAAATCAGAAAGCTGAAGGCATTTTACTTTTACCCGAAAATCTTACCAATAGTTTGAAACGCGGCGAAATGGGTGGAATCGGTCTTTACCTAAGTACAGCCTATTTCATTCGAACCAAAGAAGTGGGAATTGGTCTAGCGACTTCAATTGAAGCGAGTTTACAAGAATATTTAGAAAAATTTGGCAAAGCTTCTTCATTTCATCCTGAGATATCAATTCATCAGATTCCTCTATTTAATACATTATCTGGCTATGGCAGCTATATTTTTCCTGCTGTATCTAGTCTTATTATTCATCAAACCATATTACTCGGGCTCGCAATGTTGATTGCGAGCTATAGAGAAAAAGGTTGGGTTGCCAACCGATCAGAGTTTTTTGCGATTTTTGCCACAATATTAACCATCGGATGTTTAGGTTGTCTCTATTTATTCGGTTTCACCTTTTGGTTATATGAATATCCGCATGGGGGTAATTTCTGGGGAATGCTATTCGCTGTTCCGATTTATGTAAGTTGTATTATTGGTTTAGCAATGCTTGTTGGCTCATTGGTGGATATGCCTGAACGAGTTGGGCATTTGATTGTGGTGACTTCAGTGCCTTTGTTTCTATTAACAGGAACAGCATGGCCACATCAAGCTATGCCTGAATGGATGCAGTGGTTTGCATGGATATTACCCTCTACCAATGGGGTACAAATGTTTGTGCAGCTCAATCAGATGGGTGTACCCACCTCTATTGTTATGCCAAAACTGATTTATCTTGCGACGGTAGCTGCAATTTTACTGGCACTTTCTTATTATCGGTTAGTGATGATGAAATCAATAAAAAAGGAAGCAGATTAGCTTCCTTTTTTATGAATAAGATATTTACGCTTCTGGCGTATCATCTTTTGGTTCTGCTGCAACGTCTTCAGAAGTCACTGCTTCAGCCTCAGTCACTTCAGTTTCAGTATTTATCACTGCTTCTGTCGCTTCCAACACTTCGTCATCTTCAACAGCTTCAATTGACACCACACCTACCAGAGTTTCAGCATCACTTAAACGAATCAGGCGAACACCTTGTGCATTACGACCTGTGGTTGCAACCTCAGCCGCACGGGTACGCACTAGTGTGCCTCCATCAGAAATCAGCATCAGTTCCTTGCTTTCATCAATAGATACAGCACCAACCAGCTCACCATTACGTTCGCTGGTCTTGATGGCAATCACACCTTTACCACCACGTTTCTTGGTTGGGAAGTCATCTACAGGTGTACGTTTACCATAACCGTTTGCACAAGCACACAGTACTTCACCCGTTTCAGGTACAACCACAAGTGAAACAATTCGACTGACAACATTCGAATCTGATGAATCATCATTGTCATCGCTATCATCATTTTCGACTTCAGCATCTTCAGATTCAATGGTATTGCTTGCAAAACTCACACGCATACCACGCACGCCTTTTGCAGTACGCCCCATCGCGCGAACATCTGTTTCAGCAAAACGAATTGCCTTCCCTTCGTTCGAGAACAACATGATCTGCTGATTACCATCGGTAATTGCAACACCGATTAAAGTATCTTCTTCGTTCAACTCAATCGCACGTAAACCATTAGAACGAACATTGCTAAATTGTGCTAATTCAACACGTTTAACCGTACCTGATGCTGTTGCCATGAATACATAGTGATTTTCAGGGAATTCAGTCAACGGTAAGATTGCAGTCACGGTTTCATTTGCATCCAATGGAAGCAAATTAATAATTGGACGACCTTTTGCACCACGTGAAGCTTGCGGAACCTCAAACACTCTCAAGCGATAAACTTTACCAACATTGGTAAAACATAAAACTGTTGCATGGTTTGATGCCACAATTAAATGTTGAATAATATCATCATCTTTCATTGAAGTTGCAGACTTACCACGACCACCACGACGTTGCGCTTGATAGTCAGAAAGTGGTTGAGTTTTCGCATAACCTGTTTGAGAAACAGTCAATACCACTTGTTCTTCTGGGATCAAATCTTCACGGCAGAAATCAACGCCTGATTCAACAATTTCAGTACGACGCCCATCACCATATTGTTGCAAGATTAAAGCAAGCTCTTCACGGATCACATTCATCAATAAATTAAAATCATTGAGAATTGCTGTTAATTCAGCGATTTGACCTAAGATTTCAGAATATTCTGCATGTAACTTGTCTTGTTCGAGACCCGTTAAACGATGCAAACGCAATTCCAGAATTGCGGCAACCTGTGTTGGAGATAAACGATAAATATCACCTGACAAGCCAAATGGACGTGTAGGGTCTTCGCCTTCAATCTCATCGGGACGAACAGAAATCGCGCCTGCTTTTTCAAGTAGTGCAACCACACCACCGCCTGCCCACTCACCTGCCTGTAAACGCTCACGTGCTTCAGCGGGGTTAGCAGAAGTTTTAATGGTTTCAATAATGGCATCAATATTTGCCAAGGCAACCGTTAAACCCTCTAAGATATGTCCACGTTCACGTGCTTTACGCAATTCGAACATGGTACGGCGAGTCACAACTTCTTGGCGATGACGAATAAATGCCGCAATAATATCTTTCAGGTTCATCAACTTAGGCTGACCGTTGTCTAAGCAAACCATGTTGATGCTGAACGAGTTTTGAAGTTGGGTATGCAGGAATAAGTTATTCACTGCAACTTCTGCATTTTCACCACGCTTCAAGTCGATCGCAATACGCATACCGTCTTTATCTGACTCGTCGCGCAGTTCAGAAATACCTTCAAGTTTCTTTTCTTTGACTAACTCGGCAATACGCTCAATGGTTTTTGCTTTGTTAACTTGGTAAGGAATCTCAGTAAACACAATCGTAGTACGACCCGTTTTTTGATCTTCTTCGAAGTGATATTTACCACGAATATGCAAACGGCCTTTACCGGTGCGATAGGCATCAACAATGCCTGATTTACCGTAAATAATACCGCCTGTAGGGAAATCTGGACCCGTAATGTGTTCCATCAAGCCTTCAATCGAAATATTCGGGTTATTGGCGTAGGCTAAACATGCATTCACGACTTCTGTCATGTTATGCGGTGCCATATTGGTCGCCATACCTACCGCAATACCTGTCGTACCATTAATCAAAAGATTTGGAATACGTGTCGGCATGACTTGAGGAATACGCTCAGAACCGTCGTAGTTATCTTCCCAATCAACAGTATCTTTTTCTAAGTCTGCTAAGATTTCATGGGTCAACTTTTGCATACGAACTTCGGTATAACGCATTGCTGCTGCGCTATCCCCATCGACCGAACCGAAGTTACCCTGACCATCAACTAACATGTAACGCAAACTGAAGTCTTGCGCCATACGAACGATTGTTTCATATACTGCGATGTCACCATGAGGGTGATATTTACCGATCACGTCCCCGACAACACGAGCAGACTTTTTGTATGCTTTGTTATAATCATTGCCCAATTCATGCATTGCAAACAACACACGACGGTGAACAGGTTTAAGACCGTCTCTCACATCTGGCAATGCACGAGATACAATTACGCTCATCGCGTAATCTAGATATGAATGCTTGAGTTCGTCCTCAATGGCAATCGGTCTAATTTCCGATACGCTCATGCATACTCCTTGTTTACAAGTAGATGGCTCTACTTGTTTTTATGTATTCAATCTTGCAAAAAATTAGTTCAGAAAATTGAACTAAAATTAAAAAATATAGCGAAAAATTATAGCATAAATGACAGGTTAACTGGGAGTTTGCTAATCTGAAAATAGCATTTTTTTACAATAAAAAATTTATTAGAATTAATAAGTTAAAAATCTAGTTTTCCATTTTTTAGTGAATAGAATAAAAGGTTACTTTTTAATCAAAATAAAGGCATTTTTAATAAAATATTCAATCCAGTTTTTTAAAATCAGCGGTATAAATAGGCACATTCTCTTTGAAAAAAAATTAAGTCTAGCTCCAAGGACTTTGCTGTTAGCTCAAAGATCATGCTGTGCATTTGACCTCGATGATGCGTTTGATGGTTAAATAGGTGTGCCAATATTTCAATCAAAGGCTCAGTATAAACTTGACCTCGACGGACATAAGTAATGGTTTGATGGAATGAAACTTCATCATGTTCATGAATAAAATTTATCAGACTTTGATCATGTTCAATTCGAGCATTCTCTAATTGGGCGAGTTGATTATAAAGAATTTCATCCAAAGTATACGTTGATGCAACAACACCTTTGATACGCTCAAACCAAAGTATATCTCCTACCAACACATGATTTGCCGTTTGCATAAGGGATTTAAAATAAACTTTACAATCTTGATTTAATTGCTCCTCTGTTAAGCCGATGAGCGTAGAAAATAACTTTTGATTTGCCCACTGATTATAATGAGCCAGCATCAGAAAATAGGTCTTAAAAGTATAATTCATCGGCAATGCTCTCATTTATTTATTCTTATTTTTAACATAAAAAAACGCCCCTTTCGGAGCGTTTCAAACTTAATTCAGAGAATTAAAGTTTAGATACCAATTCTGGTACAACAGTGTTCAAATCGCCCACTAACCAGTAGTCAGCAACGCTGTTGATTGGCGCTTCTTCGTCTTTGTTGATTGCAACAATAACTTTAGAATCTTTCATACCCGCTAAGTGCTGAATCGCACCAGAGATACCGATTGCCAAGTAAAGATCTGGCGCAACGATTTTACCAGTTTGACCAACTTGGAAGTCGTTTGGTACGAAACCAGCATCTACCGCAGCACGTGAAGCACCTTGAGCAGCACCAAGCTTATCAGCTAATGGGTCAAGTACTTTGTGATAGTTTTCACCAGAACCTACACCACGACCACCAGAAACAACGATACGCGCAGCAGTTAATTCTGGACGATCAAGTTTCACGATTTCTTCGCTTACAAACTTAGAAATACCAGCATCTTTCGCTTCAGCAACAGCTTCAACTGCAGCAGAACCGCCTTCAGCAGCTGCAGCATCAAATGCTGTACCACGAACTGTACCAACGATGATTGCTTCGTCAGATTGAACAGTTGCGATTGCGTTACCTGCATAGATAGGACGCTTGAAAGTATTTGCAGATTCAACAGCAATGATGTCTGAAATCATGCTTACGTCAAGAAGTGCAGCAACACGTGGAAGAATATTCTTGCCCGTTGTTGTAGATGCAGCTAATACGTATTTGTAACCGCCTTTTGCGATGTCAGCAACTAAGCCAGCAACGTTTTCAGCCAATTGGTTCGCATAAGCAGCATTGTCAGCAAGTAATACTTTGCTCACACCAGCAACTTTAGCAGCAGCATCAGCAACTGCTTGAGCGCCAGAACCAGCTACTAATACAGTAATATCACCACCGATTTTTTGAGCTGCCGCAACAACGTTTAAAGTTGCACCGTTAAGTGACTGGTTGTTGTGATCAGCGATAACTAAAATACTCATGATTTTATCCTTCTGTATTAGATCACTTTCGCTTCATTTTTCAATTTTTCAACAAGTTCGTCTACAGACTTAACTTGTACGCCAGCTTTACGTTCAGCAGGTGCTTCAACTTTAACTGTTTTAAGTTTAGTACCAGTTGCAACGCCGTAGTCAGCAGGAGACTTAGTATCAAGCGGTTTTTTACGCGCTTTCATGATGTTTGGAAGAGCAGCATAACGTGGCTCATTCAAACGTAAGTCAGTTGTGATGATTGCTGGAAGACCAAGCTCAACAGTTTGTAAACCGCCATCAACTTCACGAGTAACTTGTACTTTACCGCCGTCAACTTTAACTTCAGATGCAAAAGTACCTTGACCAGCACCAAGTAAAGCACCAAGCATTTGACCTACTTGGTTAGAGTCATCATCAATTGCTTGTTTACCAAGAAGAATTAGTTCTGGTTTTTCAGCATCAACAACGCCTTTTAAAATTTTAGCAACTTCTAAAGCGCCAATTTCATCAGTAGTTTCAACTAAGATACCACGGTCAGCACCTAAAGCCATTGCAGAACGAATTTGTTCTTGCGCGTCTTTAGAACCCACTGAAACAACAACGATTTCTGAAATCGTTCCTTTTTCTTTTAAGCGAACCGCTTCTTCCACTGCGATTTCACAGAATGGGTTAATTGACATCTTAACGTTAGTTAGGTCAACCCCAGTATTGTCCGGCTTAACACGAACTTTAACGTTGGCATCAACCACACGTTTTACAGCGACAAGAGCCTTCATGTAATCCTCGGCTGTTCTAAGCAAGTAAATGTAGTGAAGAGCATTCTAACTCTTCGATCGAAACTTTTTAGGTGCCCTATCTTGCAATGTATTTGGCATTTCGGTCAAGTCACAATTTTCGCTATGACTGTAAAAAAGATGAAATGCTCAGTTCACTAATTTTGGCAGGTTATTCAGCATATAAATATTGTTATACTTTCAGCACTTATATTAGAGTTTGATTTAGCTAATATTTTATATAATTCAACCACCTAAAATGGTTATATAAAACACGTACAAAAGATCTGTAACCGATCATTTCTGATAAATCTTAATCCAATTTACATTTTGCAAAAACTTGGCAATAAAGTAAGAATGTTTGTTCAATAAATTGCAACTACAAATAAAAAAACAGTCGGTTATTAAACATTCAACTTTGCAACATCATATATCGTTTATGATCTAATTTTACTCAAAAAAGAATACCGCAATTACCATTTAAACATTGGTAATGGGCTCCATGGCTTATGCAAAAAACGTTTAAACCCAAGAAACATCAAATTCTTATGAAAACCACAATTCGGATATTGTTGCGTTAAATATTTAAAAGTTTGAAAGGGAATATTTGAACGTAATAATCCTAATGAGAAATCGGCATAATCAGCCTTTCTAAAATGCTCAACTAAGGGATATTGATCACATTCGGTAGTTGTTAGCTTGTGATGCTCCGTAATCATTAAAGTTAGTTCATTTTGCCAATCAGATAGTTGATTGATTTCAAGATATTGCCTCATCTGCTGCACAGAGGGTTGAATGTAATCAATCGTTTTTGCTGTCCAAATACCAATATCATGAAAAGCAACCGCAATTGCAATTTTATCACGGGTTTGTTGGCAATCATCTTGGGCTAGGATTAAACAACAAACAGCCACACGCTTACAATGATTCAAATAACCTTGATAGTCTGCACCTATTATTGTTTGATATTGAAATAAAATCTTCTCAATATAATTCGCACACTGAATAAATACTTCATTATCCAACGATAAAGCTGTTTCTTGTTGTTCACTCATTTTTTTGTGCTCGCGGATGGGCTTGATCATAGACTTTTGCTAATTGATCAAAATCAACATGGGTATAAATTTGGGTCGTTGATAAATTACTGTGTCCTAACATCTCCTGAACTGAGCGTAAATCACCGCTTGCTGAAAGCATATGGCTGGCAAAACAATGGCGTAATAAATGCGGATGTACATCGACATTAACACCTGCTCTTTGTGCTTGCAATTTAACGCGATTTTCAATTTGACGAGGTTGTAATGTATTTCCTCGTTGTGAGATGAAAACTGCTGATTCGGCAGTAAAATTTCCTTGCCAAATTCGGTAAACTTTAAGCCATTCAATCAAGCCTTGTTTTGCCTTGCTTCCAAACGGCACAACTCTCGTTTTATTGCCTTTACCCGTTATACGCAACAATTGTCGATTAAAATCAATATCCTTAATCTTTAACCCTTGTAATTCGGCTAAGCGCAATCCACTGGAATAAAGAAGTTCAAGCATTGCTTTATCACGTAGCCATAATTGTTGTTCGATCGGCTTCTCGGGCGCTGCCTGATCTAGAATCTGATTCACTGTTTCAATATCAATCATCCCTGGCAAAGGACGCGGCTGGCGCTTTAATCGAAAGTCTTCAGATGGATTTTGTTGTAGATACTGACCTTGCTCAGCCCACTTCATAAACTGACGAATTGATGTTAAATGGCGTTGCAGACTACTCGAACTCAATTGATCTTGCTCAACTCGTGCAGCCAAGTATTCTCTTAAATCAGATGCTTCGACATCTTCCAATCGTAGCTTTTTGTATTCACAAAAATTTAAAAAATCGGTTAAATCACGTTGATATGCTGCAATCGTATGTTCCGATTGATTTTGAATAATGCGTTCTTTTAACCACATGGAAAGAAGTTTTATAGGAGTTTCCAAATTTCTCTCCATCTTGGAATATCGACCAACTTGTATTTTAACAAATTTTCTTCTGATTTATCTTTAAACAAATCTCGAAGTATATATAGCTGTGTAATACAATATATTTCAAGTTTTTAGTAGCGCCATCGCCATGTCAATGTTGCTTATCCCCTATCTCATTGCAATCTCAATTCTTACGATTACTCCTGGTCTGGATACAACACTCATCATCCGTACCGCAACACTTGAAGGTAAAATGAAAGCATTTCAAGCAGCTTTAGGAATTAATCTAGGTTGTATTGTGTGGGGAGTGATCGTGGCCTGTGGCTTAGGTGCATTGTTGATGACTTCGGATCTTGCTTTTAATGCTTTGAAATGGATAGGGGCAATTTACCTGACATGGTTAGGACTCAATCTCCTTTTAAAACATCGTAGCCAACTTGCGAGTTTAAATAATTCAGCAGTGACAAGGCAAAATTGGTTTATGAAAGGTTTTTGGGGAAATTTACTCAATCCCAAAGTCGGTATTTTCTATATTTCCTTTTTGCCACAGTTTATTCCACAGTCTGCATCTCCAGTAATTTGGACCATGAGTCTTGTGATGATACATGTCGTAATCGGATTGATCTGGTCAATTTTTCTAATTGCTGCGATGCAGTCCATTTCCGCTTATTTAAAGCAACCTAAATTTATTCGATATATGGATCGCGTCACAGGAAGTATTTTTATCTTGTTTGCACTGAAACTAGCATTGAGTAAGCGATAAGTCATAAAAAAAGCGTGCTGGTATCACAGCACGCTTTTTATACGTTTTAATCATGGTCTAAATCATTTTTAAATAGGCATTTATTTGTATTGCCACTTCATCTGCATCCTGCTTTGCCAACCCATGATCACCACCCTCGACAATATAAAGTTTTGATTTTTTAAGTATCTGATTTAAATATTGCCCAACTTCGATTGGGCTAACTGAATCTTGATCGCCCCAAATGAGTAATGTTTCTACCTCTATCGTAGATAGAAATTCCTCATAATTGACCTTTGTCGTCACAAACCAATCAGGGGATTCCAAATATTCCTGTCGATAAAGCTGACGCCAATCTTGCACCTGAAATCGATCTAAATTGATTCCACCTGAAGTTGCAATCAATACGAGACCTTTAACCAAATCAGTTTTCTGTAAGGCCGCAGCAATCGCAAAAATTCCGCCCATGGATTGAGCGATGAGAATAGAAGGTTGCTCAATCTGTGCAACAACATAATTGCTCAGATCATCAAAATTGTTAATCTCTGGATCAGTTGCCACACCATGAAAGCCTGGATAATGAATTATTTGTTTAGTGTAGACTTCTGGAAGTTTGGCAACTAAAGGATTCCAAAATTGAGTATTTCCAGATGCACCTGCAAGAAAAACTAAATGATTCATTGTTATCCTTTGAAATTATAATTTTCTCTTCATGTAGACACTCCATTTAGGAATGTCTACTGATTCCAAGATTAACCTTGGAAATATCGTAAATCCAATCGTGCATCGTAGACATGCGTGGTTGGACCTGTCATCCAAACTACATCACCTTCACGCCAAGCGATATGCAACTTACCACCTGCAAGCTGAACTTCAACTTCATTGGCAAGTAAACCACGGCGCATACCACTAACCGCTGCTGCACAAGCCCCTGTACCACAGGCTAAAGTCTCGCCGACACCACGTTCAAACACACGTAAACGAATATGCTTTTCATCAATGATCTGCATAAATCCAGCATTCACCCGTGAAGGGAACCGTGTATGTGATTCTACTTGTTGGCCAATACGCTCAACATCAGCAGTTAATACATCAGGTACGATAGTCACAGCATGAGGATTCCCCATGTTCACAACATCAATATTGATACTTTGATTGTTTGCAAGTTCTAGTGCGTATAAGCCTTCAATATCTTCATGTTCTTGGGTAAGAAATGGAATTTCTTCTGGAAGAAATTTTGGTGGTCCCATATTTACACGAACCCACCCATTGGCACCCAATTCAGGCTCAACAATACCCGCTTTAGTTTGTACACGAATTTTAGTTTTGGTCGTCAGTTGACGCTCATGTACAAAGCGAGCGAAACAACGTACACCATTACCACATTGTTCTACTTCCGAACCATCAGCATTAAAAATTCGATATTTAAAATCAACATCAGGAAAATCAGGTGGTTCAACAATCAAAAGTTGATCGAAACCCACACCAAAATGACGATCGGCTAAACGTTGAATGGTTAAAGTATCTAAATAAGCTCGCTGCGTGATCAGGTCAACGACCATAAAATCATTGCCCAAACCATGCATTTTGGTAAATTCTAAATACATCTCAATTTACTCCTCAGGCAATAAATGTTCTTTTTCCCAAAGTGATTCTATTGTTTCACGTTCACGAATTAAATAGGCTTGATCACCACTGACCATAACTTCGGCAGCACGACCACGCGTGTTGTAGTTCGAGCTCATTACAAAACCGTAGGCACCTGCACCTAATACAGCAAGGACATCATTTTCTTGAAGTGCTAAATCACGCTCTTTACCCAAGAAATCACCTGTTTCACAGATTGCACCAACCAAATCCCAAGTTTTAACTTCAACATCAGGATTTGGATTGACTGACTGAATATCCATCCACGCTTCATATAAAGCAGGGCGAATTAAGTCATTCATCGCTGCATCAATAATGGCAAAGTTACGATGATTCGTCGGCTTGAGTAAATCCACCTTGGTGAGTAATACACCTGCATTGGCAGAAATACTACGTCCTGGTTCCATATACACTTTGAGACCGAGCTTTTCTAAAGCTGGACGCATTGAATTAGCATACTCTTCAACACTTGGCGGAGTTTCATCTTTATAACAAACGCCTAGACCACCACCAATATCAATATGTTTGAGGTTGATACCCAACCCTTTCAACTGCTCGATCATGACAATGACCCGATCAAGCGCATCAACGAAAGGCTTGGTTTCTGTCAATTGCGAACCGATGTGGCAGTCAATACCGACAATCTCAAGATTTGGTAATGACGCCGCATATTGGTAAGTCTCATTGACCGTATCACTTGGAATCCCAAACTTGTTTTCTTTCAAACCTGTTGAGATATAGGGATGAGTTTTCGCATCGACATCTGGATTGACACGTAAAGAAATTGGGGCTTGTTTACCCAGTTTCGCCGCTACTTTCTGGATACGGTCCAACTCGGCATGCGACTCCACATTAAAACAGGCAATACCAACATTTAAAGCTTTTTCAATATCCGCTTCAGACTTACCTAAGCCAGAAAATACGATCTTCGATGGTTCGCCACCTGCTGCAAGCACACGGGCCAACTCACCACCAGTGACAATATCAAAACCAGCGCCTAATTTTGCCAGAACATTGAGTACCGCAATGTTTGAGTTTGACTTCACCGCAAAACAGATTTGATGATCAATAAAATCAAAGGCACGGTGCATATCCAGATAATGCTTCTCAAAAGTTGCTTTTGAATAAACATATAAAGGCGTGCCGAATTGCTGCGCGAGCTGGTCCAATGAACATTGCTCAGCGTGCAATACCCCATTAATGCGAGTGAAACTCATGAAGATGTCCTTATTTACAAACTTAAGGTGAGGTGGTCTGTGATGGTGTTGCCTGACTTTCAGTATTTACATCAGATGAAGCCTTGACTTGAGCGGCTTCATTTTTATACAGCAGGTATTTTGCGCGTTTGTCATGGTTTGGGTCAGATGGTAATTGCAACGCCCCTGACTGACCACATGCAGTGAATAGCATACTGCTCAATAATAAACTGATGGAACAAATGACTTTAAGCATCTGAGCACCTAACTTTTACAATTCGGAGCAGTATAACGTGATCATCAGATTGGCTAAAGTCTAAACTTAAAGGAATAAAACAATATCCATAAAAAAACGCCGACTTAGATGCCGACGTTCATGTCAATTACTTCTTTAACTGCTTACTTCTTTTTATTTAAGAAATAACCAATTGCCAAAATAACAAACCAGATTGGGCTAACTTTAAGTGACTCTAAAGTGGTTTCATCCAAAGCAAGGAAATAAATCGTTGCAAGGAAGAATAAAATAACCACCCAACAAGTAAACAGGCCACCAGGAAGTTTAAAGGTTGATTGTGCATGTAACTCAGGACGGTTTTTGCGGTAGTTAATGTAACTCCACATAATCACAATCCACACACAGATAAACAGGATGGTTGATAAAGTGGTTGCTAGAGTAAACGCTGTCACTTCATCATTGGTTCCCGTCTGTACTTTATAAATGAACTGTACAAATGCACCAATAAAGATACAGATTGATGAGAAAACCAATGCTTTTGAAGGAACGGCAGATTTAGACAATTTACCAAATAATTTTGGTGCTTGCTTATCCGTTGATAAACCAAATAGCATACGACTGGTCGAAAATACACCACTATTCATTGATGACATCACTGAAGATAACACCACCAAATTCATAATAATCGCCGCAGAAGCAATACCTGCTTGTGAGAAGATGTTTACGAATGGGCTGACTTTAGGGTTAATTTGATCCCAAGGTGTTACACACATCACCACGAACAATGCCAATACATAGAAAATAATGATACGAATTGGAATTGAGTTAATCGCTTTCGGTAAGTTACGTTGTGGATCTTGTGTTTCAGCAGCGGTTGTACCGACCAACTCTACACCGACAAAGGCGAAAATTGCAATTTGGAAGCCTGCGAGGAAGCCATCTAACCCTTTAGGGAACATACCACCATGTGTCCACAAGTTGCTAATACTCGCCGTTGTACCCGCAGCATTAGTGAACCCCGTAAAGATCATCCATAAACCAACCGCAATTAAGACAATAATTGCTGTGATTTTAACCATTGCAAACCAGAATTCCATTTCACCGAATAATTTTACGGTGACAAGGTTCAACCCAAGTACAAATAGAATCGCAACACTACTAATCAACAATCCGCCCAATGGAGTAAATGACTCACCCCCATTGAAAAATTCAAGATAGTAAATAATGGCTGATAGGTCGGCAATACCAATCGTGACCCAACATAGCCAATACGTCCATCCAACAAAATAACCCGCCCAAGGATCGATTAAATCAGTGGATAAATCAATAAAAGATTTATACTTTAAATTCGATAAGAGTAATTCACCTAAGGCACGCATGACGAAAAACACCATGATACCGATCAAGCCATAAATGAATAAAATAGATGGTCCAGCTAAACTAATGGTTTTGCCTGACCCCATAAACAATCCCGTTCCGATTGCTCCACCAATTGCAATCAGTTGAAGATGTCGATTAGATAGACTACGGTGAAGCTCACTTTGCTCGTTGGCCTCACCTAAATTTTGATTCGACATTTTTACAAAAACTCTCAAGTATTTTTCGTTCGTTAGCTAATGCTCAAATCAAAATGACAATTCGCACCATTTAATGGCATCTTCTTGCATTGTAAATTGCTTTGATGATGTTTTAGCTAGCCAATTTTCTGTCTGTACAACTCAACATTTCAAGTTAAATACAAATGGACCTGATCATACGCACAAGGATGTACCAACTCAATGCACTTTTTTGACTCCATATTTTTCAATAGCTTAAAAATTAGGCAATAAAAAAGCAGCCTCTGAAGGCTGCCTTTATATCTAGATATTTACTTTAATTTATTATGATATTACTTTTGTTTATTCTTAATACGATCTTCCCAGAACGTAGCATTACGAATACCAAGTTTTACTGGATCAAAAGTAAACTCTTTAACACCTGCTTTTTGCTGCTGTTCATAATCTCTCAACGCTTTAATCGTTGGTTTCCAAATGAAGTAAGTGACAATAATACCAATGATATTAATCCAAGCCATTAAACCTACACCGATATCTCCAATTCCCCAAATATAACCTGTTGCACTGATTACACCATATGAAACAGAAAGAATGATGAAGCATTTGGTGATAAATAATAAAGATGGAGTTTTAGTAATATAACTTAAATAAGTAATATTGGTTTCAGCAATATAGTAATACGCAACAATCGTTGTAAATGCGAAGAAGAATACAGCTAATGCAACAAAGATTTGTCCAAAACCACCAAATACTGTACTTACTGCCATTTGAGTAAACGCAGGAGAGCCAATTTCAGCCGTGGCGGCAACATTTTGTACAATAAATTGACCTGCTTCTAGAGTACCTTGAACATTGTACATTCCAGTAATAAGAATCATAAATGCAGTAGCAGAGCAAACAAATAAAGTATCGATATAAATTGAGAATGCTTGTACTAAACCTTGTTGAGCAGGATGCTCTACCTCAGCTGCGGCAGCGGCATGTGGTCCTGTACCCTGACCTGCTTCGTTAGAATACACGCCACGTTTTACTCCCCAACCAATTGCAGCACCAAGACCTGCCATAGGAGAAAAGGCATCAGCGAAAATTAAGGAAATCACACCAGGTAACTTATCGATATTGATAAAGACAATAATTAATGCCATGACAATATAGCCAGCCGCCATAAACGGCACTACAAATTCAGCGAATTTTGCAATACGTTTGATACCACCAAAAATGATGACTGCAAGTAGTGTTACAATCACAACTAAAGCGAGTAGTTTATAAGTGCCGACATTTCCAAAAACAATTGCACCTTCACCTGTGATTTGTGTGAAAGCATTACCTACTGCATTTGCTTGAATACCGGGTAAAAACAAACCACATGAAATGATCGCAGCAATCGCAAATAAAATACCCAACCAACGCTGACCTAGACCTTTATCAAAATAAAAAGCGGGTCCACCACGATATTGTCCTTGATATTCAACTTTATAAATTTGACCTAAGGTTGATTCAACATAAGCAGTACTCGCTCCTAAAAATGCAACAAGCCACATCCAGAAGACCGCACCTGGTCCACCAAAACCAATTGCTGCTGCTACACCTGCAATATTACCTACACCAACACGACCTGAGAGTGAAACAGCGAGTGCTTGAAACGAAGAAATACCTTGTGCCGATGAGCCTCCTTTAATGAGGAGGCTTATCATATCTTTGATCTGACGAACTTGAACAAACCTTGTTAGGACGGAGAAAAATAAACCTGCACCTAAACATAAATAGATCAGAGCTTTGCTCCAAATAATACCATTTATCCAATCAACAATTTCTGCTGCACTCATAAACATCAACCTTTTGTATAATTTAAAAATATATCAATTGATACATTTTCATTTGTCTGAGCATCAGCAATATTTATGCCATTCAATATAATTCTTATGACAACAAATGAGCAAATGCTCAAAGACCTTCCGTGGAAAAAAGTGAGTTTAAAGAATTTTCGACTCAAAAACCTACTATATCTTACTTGTAAAAGTCTTCTATCGTGTTATTTTTCTGAGCACTTCCCTTTAACCAGTCAATTACGAAAACGCCGTTTAATCTTAATTCCTTATCAAGAAAATGAACGATATTGATCTTTTCCGTAATTACTCTACTTTTTAACTAATTTATCGCAAATTTTCAATTTTATATATGGCAAAAATTAAAACTGTTTATCGATGTGAACAATGTGGTGCAGATCATTCTAAATGGGCTGGTCAATGTTCTGAGTGTGGCGAATGGAATAGTCTAGTAGAAGTTCGACTGGAACCAACAGTTAGTCATAGAGCTCAGCCTAAAATGGGCGGTGGTTATGCTGGTCAAAGTGCTAATATCACAACCCTTAATCAAATCTCAATTTCACATGAAACTCGTCTACAGACAGGTATTAGCGAATTCGATCGTGTACTCGGTGGCGGTTTGGTTACAGGCTCTGTTGTACTGATTGGTGGTGATCCTGGTATTGGTAAATCAACAATTTTATTGCAAACCGCAACTCACATGGCTAGTAAGAAAAGTTCAGCTCTTTATGTCACAGGCGAAGAATCACTTTCACAAGTTGCCTTACGTGCGCAGCGATTAGATTTACCTACAGACCAGCTCAAAGTGATGGCTGAAACCTGTGTGGAAAGAATCTGTGAAGTATTGGCTCAAGAAAGACCAGCCGTTGCGATTTTAGACTCGATTCAGACCTTATATACAGAAACCTTACAATCTGCACCAGGTGGTGTCTCACAAATCCGTGAATCAGCAGCCCTACTCACACGTTTTGCAAAAAATAGCGGAACAGCGTTATTTATCGTGGGGCATGTAACTAAAGAAGGTGCTTTAGCTGGACCACGTGTGCTTGAACATATGGTGGATTGCGTACTGTATTTCGAAGGTCAGTCGGATTCTCGATATCGTATGATTCGTGCCGTGAAAAACCGTTTTGGAGCAGTCAACGAGCTAGGTGTCTTTGGCATGACCGATAAAGGGCTACGAGAAGTCGCCAATCCATCTGCAATTTTTCTCAGTCGTTATGATGAAGCCATTCCGGGTTCAATTGTGATGATTAGCCGTGAAGGCACTCGCCCATTACTCGTCGAAGTTCAAGCTCTTGTTGATGATGCACATGCTCAACCTCGGCGTGTTGCATTAGGACTTGAACAAAATCGTCTGAACATGCTACTTGCGGTAATGCATCGACATGGTGGTGTTCAAACCGCGGGACAAGATGTTTATGTGAATGTCGTAGGTGGATTAAAGATCACGGAAACTGGTTCAGATCTAGCGGTATTACTCGCCTGCGCTTCAAGTTTGCGTGGTAAAGCATTACCACAACAACTAGCTGTTTTTGGTGAAGTTGGTTTATCGGGAGAAATACGCCCTGTTCCGAATGGTCAGGAACGCTTAAAAGAAGCGGCAAAACATGGTTTTAAATATGTGATTTTACCAAGAGCAAATGCGCCACAAAAAAGTATTGATGGTGTTCAAATCATTGCTGTAGCTCGTTTACATGAAGCATTGACTGAAGCAATGCAGCTTAGTGATGAACTGACATAAAAAAACATACTTTTTTAGTTGAAATTATCAACGAATACCTTCATAAATACACTTACATCTTGGAATTAAATAGGAATTTTCGATGCAAGTACACCAGCGTGGCTTGATGGCAGCTTTATTGATGGCAACTTTGGTCGCAGCACCAGTTGCAGAAGCTAAACGTGCGGGCGGTGGCAAAAGTCATGGTATGAGCCGTTCTAGCTCAACTAGCCAGTCGTACCAACAACCTCGTCAAGCGACTCCGACTCAACAACAAACAACTACTCCACAAAAGTCTGGTCCTGGTGTAGGTTCAATGGTTGCTGCTGGTGTAGCAGGTGCTGCTGTAGGTGCTGTTGCTGCAAATGCGCTTGCTGATGATAAGAATCCAACTGCAACAGAACAACAAGCTGCTGAACAAGCTCAACAAGAAGAAAAAGGCGGCATTCCTAGCTGGCTTTGGGTTCTTCTTGCAGCTGCTATCGCCTTCTTTGTATTTCGCAAATTAGGCGCAAAAAAAAAATTAGCAGCCAATAATCCATACGCTCCAAACAACAGCGGTCAAAACAATTTTGGCCGTCCTAGCTCACCTCAATCAACAGCTCGTCAATCTGGCGATAACACCAATATCTTTGGTCAATCTGTCGGTGGCGGTACGGCTGCTCCTCAAGCAACATTTGGCGGAGCATCAATGAGTAGTGGCAATCAACTCCCTGATGGTACTGAACCTGCTGCATTCCTGCGTGTTGCACGTCAGCGTTTCAACCACATTCAATCTGTCAATAGTGCAAGTAATGTTGAAGAAATTCGCCGCTATTTAACACCTGAGCTTTTTAATTCAATGTATCAGGACATCATGGCCAATCAGGATCAGGATGTTGCTGAATTTAGTAACCTGAATGCAATGGTGGCAGACACTGCAACTGAAAATGGTCAATATGTTGTCAGCGTGCGTTTTACAGGAACAGTAAGCGAAGATTTAAACAGCTTGCCGCAACCTTTCACCGAAATTTGGCATTTTGTTAAGCCTACTGGCTCGCAACAAGATTGGGTTGTTGCTGGAATTCAACAAGCTTAATTGAATTGAACTCACGTAATACATGTAAAGAGCTGTTTCGACAGCTCTTTTTTTTCGATATTTAGAGATAGAAATAAAAAAAGCCACTCTCTATTTTGGAGAATGGCGGAGTGTAAACCCTAATTTCGATTGCCTATATTTTTAAATATATCTAAACAGGCAGTTAAGTAAACTGTATATCTCAGTTATCTTAGCGGATAATCAAGAATAAAAATATTCCTCGTTTGGGGAATAAAACTTTTTGTAATAGGTTCACGTAGATCTTCTTCGCTTATTTAGGAACAATCATTACTTCAGGCATTCAGGCATTCAGGCATTCAGGCATTCAGGCATTCAGGCATTCAGGCATTCAGGCATTCAGGCATTCAGGCATTCAGGCATTCAGGCATTCAGGCATTCAGGCATTCAGG
>JACCDZ010057573.1_pt1 | contig 49823 bp, 49 predicted proteins | sample 7449551 | NCBI WGS metagenome assembly JACCDZ01 (sample SAMN15323452, study PRJNA562643) | freshwater metagenome | isolation source: river surface water | place: USA:Blue River Watershed | collected 2017-08-18
ATGTTAATTGAACATTTCGCAGCTAAGATTTCTGAAGAACAAGGAAATGCTAAAAAAACATTTTCTAAAGAAGCCATAAAGTTATTACAAGAATACGATTGGACAGGAAATATCCGTGAATTAAGAAACGTAGTAGAACGTTTAATCATTTTAGGAAATAATGAAATTTCAGAATCTGATGTGAATTTATTTGCTTCTAAATAAAAATATTATAAATGCAAACATTTTGTCATTCTGAACTTGTTTCAGAATCTTATGAAATTTATTTTATAGAACCTGAAACAAGTTCAGGTTGACAAAAGGATATAAAAATTCTTTGTGTATCTTTGCCATCACTTTGTGAAATTCTGCGTAACAACTTATAAAATGCAATTAAAAAAAATAAATCCACTTTTACAGGAAGCATTAATTGAAAACGGTTTAACCGAAGCCAATGAAATGCAACAAGAAACTTTTTCAACGATAAAAAGTGGTGCAGATGCGGTCATTCAATCTGAAAGAAAATCTGGAAAATCTACAACTATTGTTTTAAACGTGATTCAGCGTTTGGAAAAACCTTTTATGGAATCGCCAAGAGCTTTGATAGTAGTGGAAACAAAAGAAAAGGTTTTGGAAATGGTGGAAATGTTCAAAAAATATAACCGTTACACGCAATTAAGAGTTTATGGCGCACATGATAAAGGAGATATGGATTGGGATAAAAACCAAATTTCTTTGGGAATTGATGTGCTTATTGGAACACCTAATCGTTTAGATTTAATGTTTTCTACTGCAGGTTTTGATGTAAATAGATTGCTTATGTTTGTGGTTGATGATGCTGATATTTTATTTAAACTTCGTTTAGATGCGAAAACAAACCGAATTTCTGAAAGTATTTCTAAATCACAACGCTTAATTTTTTGTAATAAAGTTTCAGATAGAGTAGAATCAGTTGCCGATAGAACTATGATTGAACCCTTGTTTTTCGAAATGGAAGATTAAAAGTTTTATACAATATTTTAAAAAACTCAAACTGTATGGCTTGAGTTTTTTATTTTTTATTAATGTGTGAAAGTTTAATTGCTTGTATTGATAATTGTCTAATCGGCTAATTCTACTATCTTTGCACCTCGAAAATCCAAATATACTAACATGGGACTTATTAAAATTTTTTCTGGAAAAGAAAGCATTGCCAAAAATTTAAAAACTGCTGTTGAAAAAGGAAATATTGTTGTTACAGAACGTGAAAACAAACAAAATTCTGGAAAAGCAGCAATTATTGAATTGTTTATAGAAGAAGACGATTTTATGAAAGTTCGAAACATTATTGAAGATTTTAAAATGAATATGTAAGTTAATGAAGAGCCAAGTAAAAAGAGCCAAGTAAAAAGAGCCAAGTAAAAAGTATTTAGTAATAGCTTTTATACAAAATCTTTAACCTTTTACCTAAAACCCTATACCAAATAAAATGATTACAGTTAACGATATTGCCGTAGAATTTGGCGGAACAACACTTTTTAGCGAGGTAACTTTTGCTATTAACGAAAATGATAAAATTGCCCTTATGGGTAAAAATGGTGCGGGAAAATCAACATTATTAAAAATTGTTGCAGGAGAAAATAAACCAACTCGTGGCGGAATTTCAGCACCAAGTGATGCAGTAATAGCTTATTTGCCTCAGCATTTACTGACTTCTGATGATTGCACCGTTATGGAAGAAACATCAAAAGCTTTTGCTGATGTGTTAGACATGAAAAAAGAAATTGACAAAATCAACGAGCAATTAACAGTTAGAACAGATTATGAAAGTGACGAATACATGAAGCTAATAGAACGTGTGTCGGAACTTTCTGAAAAATATTATGCAATTGAAGAAATTAATTATGAAGCAGAAGTAGAAAAGGTTTTAAAAGGATTAGGTTTTGAACGCGAGGACTTTACAAGAAAAACTTCTGAATTTTCTGGAGGCTGGAGAATGCGAATTGAGTTAGCCAAAATTCTTTTGAAAAAACCAGATTTAATTTTATTAGATGAGCCTACCAATCACTTGGATATGGAAAGTATTCAATGGTTGGAAGATTTCTTAATGACTCAAGCTAAAGCTGTAATGGTAATTTCTCACGATAAAACTTTTGTAGATAATATTACCAATCGTACTATTGAAGTGACAATGGGTAGAATTTACGACTATAAAGCGGTTTATTCAGAATATTTAGAGTTAAGAAAAGATAGAAGAATTCATCAGCAAAAAGCGTTTGATGAGCAACAGAAATTTATCGCAGATAATCAAGCTTTTATTGACAGATTCAGAGGAACTTTTTCTAAAACAGATGCCGTGCAATCGCGTGTTAGAATGTTAGAAAAAATTGTTCCCATTGAAGTGGATGAAGTAGATACTTCGGCTTTAAAATTAAAATTTCCACCTTCACCACGCTCTGGACAATATCCAGTTGTAGTGGAAGGATTAACAAAAAAATATGGTGATCATGTAGTTTTTAATGATGCTAATTTAGTTATTGAACGTGGACAAAAAGTAGCTTTCGTAGGTAAAAATGGAGAAGGGAAATCGACCATGATTAAAGCTATTATGAAGGAGATTGATTATGATGGTGGAAAGTTAGATATCGGACATAATTCTCAAATTGGTTATTTTGCTCAAAATCAGGCGGCTTTATTAGATGGAGAGTTAACTATTTTCGAAACGATAGACCAAATTGCAGTGGGTGATGTTCGTACTAAAATTAAAGATTTATTAGGTGCTTTCATGTTCAAAGGTGACGATATTCAGAAGAAAGTTAAAGTACTTTCTGGTGGAGAAAAAACCCGTTTGGCCATGATTAAGTTATTGTTGGAGCCAGTGAATGTTCTAATCTTGGATGAACCAACTAATCACTTAGATATGAAAACTAAAGATATTATTAAAGATGCTTTACGAGATTTTGATGGTACATTAATTTTAGTTTCTCACGACCGTGATTTCTTAGATGGCCTAGCGACAAAAGTTTTCGAATTTGGAAACAAACGCGTAAAAGAACATTTTGAAGATATCAAAGGTTTTTTAGCCTATAAGAAAATGGAAAGCATGAGAGATATTGAAAAGTAATAATTTCTATATAAAAAAAAGTCGACCATTTGGCCGACTTTTTTTATGCGTTTTTATAATGTTTATAAGGAAATAAAAGCATTCCGAAACATTCACCTTTATCTTTTCCTAAATGTTTGTGATGCATTTTGTGTGCTCTTCTTAAAGCACGAGCATATTTGTTATTTGCATTTCTGAACAACTTAAAACGTTGGTGAATGAAAATATCATGAACTAAAAAATAAGTTAAGCCATAAGCGAAAATTCCTAAGCCAATAGCTAAGCCAATTTCTAAAATTCCATTTTGCCATAAAAAGAAAAATGTCATACTAACAACTGCATAAAAGATAAAAAATGTATCGTTTCTTTCAAACCATGAATCATGATCTTTTTTATGATGATCGGCATGTAAATTCCACAAGAACCCATGCATTACGTATTTGTGTGTAAACCACGCCATGAATTCCATTCCGAAAAAAGTTAGTATAAATACTATAATATATAACCACATATTTTTTTAAGTTAAAAGTTAAAAGAGCCAAGTTAAAAGTATTTTTATTTCGACATTTACTCTCTATTAGTTTTTTTATCTAAAGTAAGTTTAATCTATATTTTACGTAACAACGTGCTAAAAGTTCTACTTTTTGATAATCAGGAACTCTTATTCTGGTATTTTTAATTTCTGTTGAAGGTGTTGCTTTTAATTTAGTTAATAACCTTTTGTAGTATCTGTAAGCGGTGTACACTCCAAATTTTGCTTCAATTGGTAAACGTAAAATACCTTCGTATGCTAATTTGAAATCATTTTCAATATCATCAATAATCTCTTTTTTTGAGGATTCTGTCAGTTTAGTTAAATCGGTATTTGGAAAATAAGTTCTATTTAAATCTTCAAAATCAGCTTTTAAATCTCTTAAAAAATTTACTTTTTGAAAAGCAGAACCTAATTTCATCGCAGATTCTTTCAAATCATTATACTTTTTTTCATCGCCTTTTACAAAAACCATCAAACACATTAATCCAACAACATCAGCGCTTCCGTAAATATATTCGTGATATTCCTCTGTTGTTTTGTATTCTTGTTTCTCTAAATCGAGTTTCATACTTTTCATAAAAGCATCAATTAATTCTCGACTGATATTGTGTTTGTTTACCGTATGTTGAAACGAATTTAAAATCGGATTTAAACTAATTTTATTTTCAATTGCTTCTTCCAATTCTATTTCAAATTTACGAAATAATTCTGCTTTGTTGTAATCATGAAAACTATCCACAATTTCATCAGCAAAACGTACAAAACCATAAATATTATAAATATCTTGTCTGATTGATGGTGCTAACATTTTTACAGCAGATGAAAAAGAGGTGCTGTATGCCTTGGTAACATTAACGCTACAAGCGTAAGAAACGGTGTCAAATAATGCCTTCATTTTATTGGTATTTTTGTATTAATTGTGCAACTAATTTTCCTGATATTAATGCTGGCGGAACTCCTGGTCCTGGCACGGTTAATTGACCGGTGAAATATAAATTTTTAACTTTTTTGCTTTTCAATTTCGGACGTAATACGGCTGTTTGTAACAATGTATTTGCCATTCCGTATGCGTTTCCTTTGTATGAATTGTATTCCGATTTAAAATCGTTTACACAAAATGATTTCTTAAAGATAATACTTTCTTTAACACTTTGTTTGGTGATTGTTTCAAAACGAGATATGATTTTTTCAAAATAAATTTCTCTTAGCTCTTCGGTATCTTCTAAATCTGGTGCAATTGGTACTAAAAAGAAGCCGTTCTCGCAGCCTTCTGGTGCAGTTTGTTTATTGGTTATAGAAGTAAAATTTGCGTAAAATAAAGGTTCTTCAGGCCATTTTGGATTGTCATAAATAGCAACTGCATGTTTATCAAAGTTCGTGTCAAAAAATAAATTATGATGACAAACATTTTCTAACTTTTTATCGAATCCAATATAAAATAATAAGGAAGAAGGTGCGAATGTTTTTTTATTCCAATAAGCTTCAGAATATTGTCTGTTTTCTTGAGATAATAAAGTTTCAGTATGATGATAATCCGCTCCAGAAAGGACTACATCAGATTTTAAAGTTTCGTTATTTATTTTAATTCCGACAGCTTTATGATTTTCTACGATAATTTCCTCAATATTTGCATTGGTTTGATAAGTAACTCCTAATTCTTTTCCAAGTTTTATCATGGCTTCAATGACATCAAAAAAACCATTTTTAGGTTGCCAAGTTCCTAATCCGAAGTCGGCATAATTCATGAAATTATAAAACGATGGAGTGTCTGAAGGTTTTGCACCTAAGAACAATACGGGAAATTCTAAGATTTGTTGTAAGTTTTTATTTTTAATTTTTTTTCGAACATCTCTTTTTATATTCGAAAAAAACTGATCTAGTTTTAAAGCTGTTTGTGGTGTTATTAATTCGAAAATACTTTCTCCAGGTCTGTAAACTAAATCTTTAATCGCAATTTCGTAATTACTTTTTGCATTCGAAATGAATTGTTCAAGCTGTTTACCACTTCCTTTTTCAATTTTTTCGAAATCAGAAATGATGGTATTTAAATCGTCTGAAACATCAAAATGTTCGTTATTTTCAAAAAAAACTCTGTATCCAGGAGATAATTTTTCTAAACTATAATAATCTGAAGGTTTTTTACCAAAATCAGCAAAAAAACTTTCAAAAACATCTGGCATCCAATACCATGACGGACCCATATCAAATGTAAATCCTTTTTCGGTAAATTGTCTGGCACGACCGCCTAAACTATTATTTTTTTCAAACACAGTTACTTTATTTCCTTCTTTAGCTAAATAACATGCGGCCGCTAAAGATGAAAATCCAGAACCTATTATTTGTATTGTTTTCGGCATATGTTTTAAATTACGTAAATTACTTGTGTTTGGTTTATAATGTGGCTATAAAATCTTGTAAATTTTCAACTGATTGAATTTTTTTCGGAAGTTTTTCCTGATTTATCGTTTTTGCTTTTCTTCCAAAAATAAGCAATTCATTTTCATTGTCTTTTAAAATGGTGTTGCTGAATTCGTTGATGTAATTTTCAATTTCATCTTCGGTGGGTTCTACAGTCAAATAAGTAATGTAGGTGATTTTATTGAAATGGTTGTTTAAATCGATTAAATTTTCAATTGGTAAACTTCTACCTAAGTATATAGATTTGTGTCCGTTTGTGATAATTTCATGATGTAAAAACAAAAGGCCTAAATCGTGAATTTCATTAAAAGGCAAATACAAAACAAAGGTTTTGTCTGATATATCTTTTTGTTCTAGTTGATATTTCTCAATTTCAATTAAAATTTTCTGTTTGATTAAATGAGAAATAAAATGTTCATGAGCAGGTGTGATGGTATTTGTTGTCCATAAAACACCAATTTCTTCCAATAGTGGAATAAAAGTTTCGTAAAAAATAGTGCTAAATTTTTTCTGACTCAATAATTCATTATACGTTTTTACAAAAAGCGACTGATCAAAATTTAACATAGCCATTTTAAAGTTACTTAAAACGTGATTGTTAACAGTTTTTTCAGTTTGAATTTTTATGACGAATTTTTCAATTTCTTCTTGATTTAGTTTTGAAATTTTAGAAATTTTATAACCAAAATCAGTTAGTAAAACTACATTTAATAGTTTCTGTAAATTACGAACGTCATATGATCTTATATTCGTGTCCGTACGCATAGGTTCAAGCAAACCGTACCTTTTTTCCCAAATTCGGATGGTGTGCGCTTTGATGCCTGAAAGATTTTCTAAGTCTTTTATGCTGAATGTAGATTTAATATTGTTCATCTTTTATGTAAAAAGTTTAAACAAAAATACATAAAAAATATTAAGCAGCACTATAAAAACAAAAAAATCCTGCAAAAGCAAGATTTATATGTGACCAAAATGGGATTCGAACCCATACGCCTTGCGGCACCACCCCCTCAAGATGGCGAGTCTACCAATTCCTCCACATGGCCTAAAATAAAAAAAGAAGCTAAACAATTGCTTAGCTTCTTTTTGTGACCCCGCTGGGATTCGAACCCAGGACCCCTACATTAAAAGTGTAATGCTCTACCAGCTGAGCTACAGAGTCGTAGCAATGAAGTTGTAATTTTTATATTTTGAAATATTTTAGTGACCCCGCTGGGATTCGAACCCAGGACCCCTACATTAAAAGTGTAATGCTCTACCAGCTGAGCTACAGAGTCTAAAACTATTTCCTCATTGCGGGTGCAAATATAAGATGATTTATTTATTTTGCAATAGCTTTTTAGTATTAATTTAATATTTTTTTAAAATTAATTTATAACACCTTAATTCATAAGTGTTTGTTGATTGTGTTGTTTTTTTAATAATCAAAATTTCATTAAATTTTTATACATTTATACCATAAAAAGAGATAAATAAGTATGAAAATTATTCTAGTAGGTTACATGGCTTCGGGTAAATCTACGATTGGAAAGTTACTTTCTGAATCGTTGTGTGTTCCTTTTTATGATTTAGACCTCTTAATTGAAAATAATTTGAATATAAAGATAAATGAAATCTTCGAACAAAAAGGCGAATTGTTTTTCAGAAAAAAAGAAAAAGAAGTTCTTGAAGTTTTTTTAAATAATACCGATTCTTATGTTTTGGCTTTAGGCGGCGGTACACCATGTTATTATGATAATTTCGAATTGTATCAATCTACTGATATTCATTCTATATATTTAAAAACGACAGTTGCTACTTTGTTAGAACGCTTACATGTTCAAAAAGCAACCAGACCTTTAATTGCTCATTTTAATAATGAAGAGCTTCAGGACTTTCTTGCGAAGCATTTATTTGAGCGTAGTTATTTCTATCATCAAGTAAAAACAATTGTTTCTATTGATGATAAAAAGGAATCGGAAATCGTTTCTGAAATCGTATCTAAATTAACTTAAATATACGTAAGAATTATTTTCTTCAAAAACCACTTGAACGTGTTCTTGTAAAGAAGTTGATAATGATAAACCTTTGAAATCTGCTTTTACAGGATATTTTTTGTGATTTCTGTCAATCAACACAGCAGTTTTAAATTTGTTTAAAGGTACATTTAAAAAGTGCTTAATACCGTAAATTAGAGTGGAACCCGAATTTAAAACATCATCAACTAAAACTAAATTTTGATTAGTATATTCTTCAGGATTTAATGAAGTAGTAATAGGTTCTGATGGGTTTTGTTTGTTGATATTAACTTCACAAATAGTAATTTTTATATCGCTAATGGTTTCTAATTGTTTGGCAATTTTTTGAGCAAATGTAAATCCGCTGTTTGAAATTCCTGCAATAACTAATTCAGAATCGTTGGCAAACGTTTCATAAATTTGATAAGCAATACGTTTTGTTTTATGTTCTATTTCGGTGTGAGTTAAAATGATGTGTTGCATGGTTTATTTTTTTTCAAATGTAAAAAACAATTCTTTATTAGCGCGTGGTTTTATCGAATTATATGCTGGTTCTAATGTTTTTAATGTGAATTTTTCTGAAAATAGTTTTACATATTCTTCATAGCTTCCACCAAATGGAGGCCCCGCTTCCGTTAAAGGGAAATTAAACAACAAACCTGCAATTTTTCCTTTTTCGGACAATAAATCATGCATTTTTGAAACGTATTTTTCTCTTAAATCAGGTTGTAATGCACAAAAGAAGGTTTGCTCAATAATTAAATCATAAGTGGCCTTGTGATTAAAAAAATCATCACAAATTAAATGTTTTGCTAAAGAAGAATTTCTCTTTACGATGGCATCAATTGGTTGTTGTGCATAATCAATTACGAAAACATTTTGAAATCCTTTTTCTATTAAGTAATCTAATTCATAGGCATTTCCTGCACCAGGAATTAGAATTTTAATGGTTTTATTTTCTAGTTGATCTATATACTCTTTTAAAGGTGTTGAAACATGGCCAATATCCCAAGCAGCATCATTTTTCTCGTATCGGTTTTCCCAATATTCTTTATTCAATTTCATCATCTATATCATTTTCTGTATAATCGAAAATATCTCTACGGTCTTTTTTGGTTGGTCTTCCTTCTCCTTTAGCTCTGTAATGCTCTTTAGAAAGTTTTATCATTTCTAAATGTTCAAATGCTTCTGGTGGTGTTTCATCTTTTCGATATAAATCAACCAATTTAGCTGCAACTCGACTAGGAGGAATGTCTAAAACCTTAACAATATAGTTAATTTGATCTCTTCTTAAAGTAATTTTATCTAAAGGGAAAACATCTCTAGATGCTTTTGCTTTCACATTATTCACTGAAACATGTCCTTTTTTTATGGCTTCAGCCGCAAGACCTCTCGTTTTAAAGTATCTAATGCACCATAAATATTTGTCAATTCGCATAAAATTCAAAAATCAATGTTAATATTTGTACAAAAATAAATGAAAATCGTATCTTGCGAGCACTTTTTTAAATTAAAATATTACAAAATGAAATTATCACTAAGATTATTACTTTTACTACCATTTATATTTATCATGGTTGGATGCCCAGTAGATGATGCACCAGTTACTGTTGAAGCAAGACCTTATGCTGAAGTATATGCGGAGGATATCGCTGAAATAGAGAATTTTATGGATACTCATTTTATGACAGTTGATGCTGATTATAATGTTACTTATACAGAAATAACTGGAAGTACTCCTGGTACACCAATTTCATCGCGTCCTGATTTAGAATTTAAAACAATTTCTAAAGGTGGTGTAGATCACAAATTATATTTTATCAAATTAAATGAAGGGGTAGGTTCTAATCCAACAGTTTTAGACTCTGTTTTTAGTGCTTATAAAGGTTATAAAACTGATTTAACCGTTTTTGATTCTGCCTCCAATCCTGTTTGGTTTCAATTGCAACAAGTAATACAAGGTTGGCAAGAGATTTTTCCTGGTTTCAAAACAGGAAATTCAGTTACAGATCCTGCAACTGGAGTAACAACTTACTCTGATTTTGGAGCTGGAGTGATGTTTGTACCATCAGGTTTAGGATATTACAATCAAGCAGTAGGGAATATAGGTTCTTATACACCGCTTATTTTTAATTTTAAATTGATGAAATTAAAATACAAAGACCATGATGGTGATAAAATTCTCTCCAAAGATGAGTATGGCGGACCAACTTCGGGGACTCCTTTAGATAGTGATGGAGATGGTAAACCAGATTATGGTGATTTTGATGATGATAATGATGGGTTATTGACCAAAAATGAGATTAAAAAGCCTGTTGTTACTCCTGGTGTTCATCCAGGTTGGTACGCGTTTGATGCGCCTGAGTTAAATTGTGCTCTAGGAAATGGAAAGAAAAAACATTTGAATCCTAATACCGGATGTAATTAATACTTAAAATCCTGCTTTTAGCAGGATTTTTTATTTGCAATACTAATAGGAAACTTTATCTTTGTTAAAAAATAATACACATGACAAATTTACAATCTATTATAGAAGCAGCATGGGATAATCGTGCTTTGTTACAAGAAGAAACTACGCAACAGGCCATTAGAGAAGTGGTTGATTTATTAGACCATGGAACACTTCGTGTGGCGGAACCAATTGCAACAGGTTGGCAAGTGAACGAATGGGTTAAAAAAGCTGTGGTTATGTATTTCCCAATTCAGAAAATGGAAACTTTGGAAGCAGGTATTTTTGAATATCATGATAAAATTCCATTAAAACGTAACTTTGCAGAAAGAGGAATTAGAGTTGTACCTAATGCGGTTGCTCGTCATGGAGCTTATATTTCATCTGGTGTAATTTTAATGCCTTCTTATGTAAACATTGGTGCTTTTGTAGATGAGGGAACAATGGTAGATACTTGGGCAACTGTTGGTAGTTGTGCTCAAATTGGAAAACATGTGCATTTAAGTGGTGGTGTAGGTATTGGCGGTGTTTTAGAACCATTACAAGCAGCTCCAGTTATTATTGAAGATGGTGCTTTTATAGGTTCACGTTGTATTGTAGTGGAAGGTGTTCGTGTAGAAAAAGAAGCCGTTTTAGGAGCTAATGTTTGCTTAACTGCTTCCACAAAAATTATTGATGTTACTGGAAATGAACCAATTGAATATAAAGGGGTTGTGCCAGCTCGTTCAGTAGTAATTCCAGGTACTTATACGAAAAAATTTCCAGCAGGCGATTTTCAAGTGCCTTGTGCTTTAATTATCGGACAAAGAAAAGCTTCAACAGATTTAAAAACATCATTGAATGATGCTTTACGCGAATATAACGTAGCGGTTTAAACTTGAATAAATTAGCAATAATAATAGTAAACTACAAGGGTTGGCAAGCATTAGATGAATGCTTGTCTTCTCTTCAAACTATCACTTCTAATAAAATGATTTTAGAAGTGATTGTTGTTGATAATTTTTCTGATGATGGTTTTTTTGAAACTTTTCAAAAGAAATTTCACTCGTTTACTTTTATTTTAAATTCTGGGAATAATGGTTTTGCAAATGGTTGTAATGTAGGAGCAGCTCACGCTTCTTCAGATTATTTGTTGTTTTTAAATCCAGATACTAAAGTAGATCAACAAAATTTAGAATCATTTTTTAAAGCCTACATAAAACATGAAAATGAAATTGCCGTTTTATCGTGTTTACAAGTAGATGAAAACGGAAAATTCTACAAACAACATAACTTGTTACCCAAATTCGCCACTTTTTTTGGGATTCCAAGAGCGATTTATAAACTATTTTTCAAAAATAAAATTACTGCTATTTTTCAAGAAAATGAGGAATTCATGTATCCTGAGTGGATTACTGGAGCAGTAGTTTTAGTTAGTAAAAAATGGTTTGATAAAGTCTCGGGTTGGAATGAAGATTTCTGGATGTATATGGAAGACGTTGATTTATGTAAACGAATTTCAGATGCAAACGGAAAAATTGCAGTGTTTAAAAAAGCTACTATTTTTCATAAACATGGTGGTGCATCTCGAATTAATATAAAAACAAAAGCACTGACTAAAACAGAAGTTATCATTTCTAAACATGCTTATATTCGAAATAATTTTTCACCAGTTTCTCAATTTTTATTGCATAGTAGGTTGATTTTCGGAGTGTTACTTGAAAAAACAGTGCTAAGTTGTTTGGCTTTCCCTTTGTTCTTCATTCCTAAACTACAAGTTAATAAATTGATTTTGAAAAATTATATTTCATATTTATTCAGTGTAGTAGAAAATCATACATTTATTAGTCCAAGAGCCTCCACATTTTTCGCATCAAGATCATGAAAATACTAGTAATTCAACAAAAAATGATAGGCGATGTGTTAGTGAGTTCTATCTTATGTGAAAATTTAAGATATGCTTATCCTGATGCTCAAATTGATTATTTAATTTACGACAGTACCAAAACAGTTGTTGATGGCGCAAAATATATTAGTAATCTGATTTTATTTACAGCAAAACAAAGAGAAAGTAAATGGGAATTATTGAAATTTATTCTTAAAATCAGAAAAGAAAAGTATGATGTCATAATCGATCCGTATTCTAAATTAGAAAGTTGGTTATTGGTCTATTTTTCTGGAGCTAAGAAAACAATTTCCTTTGAAAAAAAAGGCAGAAACTTCATTTATACTGATGTGGTGAAGCGAAGAGACGATTACAATAGCAATTTAGGAACTATTATTGAACAACGGTTAGCTTTGTTAGAACCTTTGAAAATTAATAACCGAAAAGTTACTTTTCCAACCATTCACGTCAGCGAAGAAGAAAAGCAAATTGCTAATACAATTTTTGAAAAACATGCCATTGATGTTTCCAAAAAAACAGTAATGGTTAGTATTATTGGTAGCGAACAAAGCAAAACATATCCCAATCAATATATGGCGCAACTGATTGATTGTATTGCGGAAACCAGTAATGTAAACATTCTTTTCAATTACATTCCCAATCAAATGGAGCAAGCCAAATCCATATTTAATTTGTGTAAAGATTCGACAAAAAAAGCCATTTATTTTGATGTAATTGGCGGTTCAATTCGAGAATTTATTGCTATTATGAATCAATGTGATGTCATTGTTGGAAATGATGGTGGTGCTATAAATATGGCCAAAGCACTTCATAAACCGTCATTTGTACTTTTTTCTCCTTGGATTGATAAGAAAGGTTGGGCATTAATTGAAGATGGAATTACTCATATTTCATTTCATTTACAAGAGTTCAAACCGGAATTATTCGAAAATAAAACACCAAAAGAAATTAAAGGAGAAAACGACTTTTTATACGAACAGTTTGTTCCGGAATTATTTTTAGATAAGTTAAAAACGTTTTTACTTACACATATTGGTTAAGACCATTTTTTGTGCTTATCACTTTGTTTTTAATATTGAATTCTCTAATTTTTGAATTTTCTAAGAATTTTTCTTTACTAAAATAACTTCTAGCATGTTCCAAATGCAAACAAATTGCCGAATATCTAATTTGTTTCGAACGGATTCCTAAATTAAACATTCGTTCTCCAATTTCTCTGTCTAAACCGCCGTATTGCATATCTTCATTGAAACCATTTACCGCTATTAAATCTTCTTTAAAACAAGAAGTATTATGACCGTTAAACGTTTTTTTAGTTGGTGTAATCCAATTCATGAAAATTGTAAAAGGTTTAAAACGAATCAGTTTGGTTAATTTGAAATTGGTTTTCACCCCGTTTTTGGCCAACCAAAATAAATTGAAACACTGTTTAGAAATAATATCTTTTTCTTCAATTATGTGTGATGTTTCAAAAGGTAATTTAAAATAACCTCCAGAAAGAAAGAATCCTTTTTCCTTGTGTTTTAGATGTGTGGCAACAAAATCTTCTCTAGGAATACAATCACCATCGGTAAATAAAAGATAATCAGAATTTGTTTTTAAAATAGCTTTATTCAGAATTTTACACTTCTGAAATCCTTTATCTTCTTGCCAAACATGAACAATTTTATATTTAAATTTAGGCGAAAAGGAATCAATTACCAGTTTTGTTTTTTCAGTAGAACCATCATCTGCAACAACCACTTCAAAATCGGTTTCCGTTTGGTTCAAATAGCCAAACAGCACTTTTTTTAGCCATTCTTCCGAATTGTAAGTTGTAATAATTACTGATAGTTTCATGTAAGATTTTAAGTAGGTTAAAATACTACTTTTTCCAAAACTTTAATTTCTTTTTAAGGTTTTTCTTTCGGATTATTTTAGCTTGAAATTCTTGGGTAAATTGCCACATGGTTTCAAAAACTATAGCTTCTGATTCATTTGAAATTTTCGCATATTCGTTGCTCATAATGGCAACCATTTCTTTTTTAGGTGTAATTTTAGAAAGGTTTCTCATTCGAGTTGCAAAATCCATAGAAGTATGAAAATTCATTCGGTTTAAATCTACCAAATAAAAATGATACGAACCATCATGATTGTTTTTTATCAAAGTATTTCCAGGTGTATGGTCTTTAAATTCAATACCGTTTTGATGCATTTTATATGTGAAATGTACAAACTGGCGCAAGATATTTTCACCATCTGGATAATCCGTTTCAACTAATTCACGATAGGTTAAATCACAAAAAATGTGTTCGCAAACATAATAACTGTCTAATAATCCTATTACAGAACTATTTTCTTTATATGCAATGGGTTTTGGTGTACCAATTTCTTTTTCTAATAAAATAGAAGCATATTCAAAAGAACGTTTGGCTTTCGATTTTCTAAAGTAACCGTAAATGATCTGATTTAGTAAAAAAGGCTTTTTAAATGACTTAATATTCAATGTAAGTGTTTCATTTACAGGGAATAATTTAATTGTGTTTCTTTTTCCAGCGACCAATAATTCACCAGATGTCGAGAAGTTTTCAAGACTTTGGGTAATTTCTTTTTCAAGATTTTGATATGTAGGAAATAGTTTTAGCATCTTTTTTGTTCAAAAATAAGGATTACCAATTAATTATTAAGAAATAGATGCTATTTTTACTGAAAATTTTTTGCAATGAAGGTATTTTTAGAATCGCACAACATCAATAATAAAGCTGGTGGCTTAGGAACTTTTAATTTTCAATTGATTAAAGCCTTAGCTTCCATGGACTTGTCGAATTTAAACATTACACTAAATGCAAAACGTCCAAATGATTTGAAAAAAGTTTTTGGAAATGTATTTTCTTATGCCAAATACACCAGTTTGGAACGTCATTTTTTATTCAGAAAAAAAGGAAGATATGATGTTTGGCATAGTTTGAATCAAAACACAAAAGTAGAACCATTCTTTAAACCAAAAAAGTATATCTTAACCATTCATGATGTGAATTTTGTAGAAGAGATTTCATCAGATAAGAATCACAAAGTGAATAAGAACTTTATCAAGAAGCTAAAGAGAGCTGATGTAATTACTTATATTTCTGAATTTGCTAAAGTACAAACGCATCAATATTTTGAAGTTCCAAATGTGCCCGAAGTGATAATTTATAATGGAAATCCATGTGAAGATATTATCGAAAACAACACTTTTGAACCAGATTTTAAAATTAACAAACCTTTTTTCTATTCCATTGGCGATTTTATTCCAAGAAAAAACTTTATTTCTTTGGTGAAAATGATGCAACATATTGACGATTATGTTTTAATACTTTCAGGAAATAATGATAAAGAATACGGTCACGAAATTCAAAAATATATTACCGAACATAATTTACAAGAAAAAATAATTTTAACCGGCAAGGTTTCGGATGATGCGAAACAATATTACATGCAAAATTGTACCGCTTTTTTGTTTCCATCCATTAGAGAAGGTTTTGGTTTGCCGCCAATTGAAGCCATGATGTTTGAGAAGCCTGTATTTCTTTCTAATTTAACATCTTTACCCGAAATCGGTGGAAATGCCGCTTTTTATTGGGACAATTTTGATCCCATTCATATGAAAAATTTCGTTCATGATTCGTTAGCCGATTTTAATGAAAATCCGAACGAATATTTAGAAAAAATTAGAGCTAGAGCTAGATTTTTTACTTGGGAAAAAGCCGCAAAACAATATTTAGAATTGTATAAACACTAATTTTATTTGAATAAAAACTTAAACCATTGTCCGAAGTTTTTCTTCATCAAAAACCAGTTGCTAATTTTCATGGTTTTGTCGTTTTTGAAGTTTTGCAACACTTCATCCATTGAATTTCCTGGCATGAAATTAACCGTTTTCCAATCCATTGGATCTAAATAGAAAAAACCTTGAATGTCTTTATAATTGGTTTCGTTGACACTATCCCATTTTTTCATAAAACTTTCTTTGTCAATTTCGGCATTATGTCCCCAATTGTCCAATTTCTGAATTAAATCCTCTCGTTTACGAGACAAACAATCGTGTAAGGCAATAGAATTTACATAGATAGAACGACATTTTCCGTGTCGACCAATTTTATATTTCGGTTGATTAGTCGCAACCATGAATTTATCAAACTTATCAACATACAAAACACCACCATTGACATTTTTGTATAGATTTATTTTGAAACAACAAATTTGAACGTGTTCTTTGCTCTTTAAAAAATGATTATTTGCTTTTAAATAATCTGTAAATTGTTTGAAATCAAAGAAATATTCATCAGAATCTAATTGAATTAACCAATTGCCAATTCCCATTTTTTCTGCTAAAAGTTTTCTTTCTCTAATTTCACATTCCATAGTGGTTAAGCCTGGTTGATAAAAATCGTCTTCATAAATTACAATTTTTTTATCCGTATCAAATGCTTTTATCCATTCGAAAAAACTTTCTTCAATGTGAATATCTGAACCATTCCAAGTTTTTCTATTTTTATCAACAGCTAAAAATATTTCATCAGATTCCTTATAAATTGGTGGAATCGCAAATTTCAATAATTCGTAATCGTATGATACTAAAAAGCCTACTTGTATTTTGTTCATTTTATTAGTTTTTACAAATATATAATTAAATTCAAACATAATAAATTATATATTTGTCTTCTTAATAATTAAGTTTTAGCATGAAAAAATTGACAGTAATTATGCCTGTTTATAACGGCGAAAAATATTTAAAAGAAGCCGTAGATAGTGTTTTAAATCAAACATTTGCCGATTTTGATTTGTTAATTTTAAATGATAATTCTTCAGATGGCACAGCTTCTATTTTAGAAGAGTATGCCCAAAAAGATGCTAGAGTAGTTGTAGTTACTAAAACCAGTAATGAAGGTCCAGCTAACTTAAGAAATGAAGGGATTGATAAAGCAAATACACCTTTAATTGCTTTGTTAGATGCTGATGATATTGCTTTACCAACACGTTTTGAAAAGCAAATTCATGTGTTAGAAGCGAATGAAGATTTAGCATTATGTGGAACTTGGTTTACCATTTTCGGCGATAAAAAAGAGAAAGTCATCAAACATGCGGTGGAACATGAGGATTTAAAAGTACAATTTTTACATAGTTGCGGTTTAGGAAATTCAACGGTTATGTTTAAGAAAAGTGCGATTAAAGACTTACGTTTTGAACATGAATATGTGCCAGCGGAAGATTATGGATTATGGAGTGAATTTATTGCGAATTCAAAATTTTATAACCTTCCAGAATCTTTAGTACGCTATCGATGGCATCCTGGAAATATTAGTCAAACTAAAGAAGAAAATCTGCGAATTGCCGAAATAGCCATCAAAAAAAGGCAATTGACTCGTTTAGGAATTGATCAAAATTCTGAAAATGCCATTTATTATGTAAACGCTGTTTGTTTGAAAAGAAAACAATCTTTTGAAGATATTAAGAAAACTATTTCTGCTTCATACGAATTGTTAGAGAAAAATAGAAATCTGAATTTTTACTGCCAAAATATTTTTCAAAAGCATATAGATAGAGGTATAGTTAGAACTATCAGAAATGCTAAGAAATACAATATGGATTATTTCAAATACATTAAAAATGAATCAGGTTATTTCTCTAAAATTAAATTTTTAGATAAAATCGTACTATTTTTTAAATGCCTTTTTTAAAGAATACTGAATAATTCGTTTGTAATATTTAAATTTCACTGCGCCTTTTGCTGTTGGAAAAAAAAGTTTTAATGCTGTTTCTTCATCACTTGTAAGTTTGTCGTTTGTTGTATATTTAATTCGTAAAGCATCAAAAGCAGCATGTCGTAACAACGAATCAATATTTTTAGCTATGTTTTTAGTTCGACTTTCTGGAATGGTATCAAACATTTCTTTCACGTTCAAATAGGAAGAATAACGTTGGAAAAATAACGATTTCATAGAATAAACTCCACCAACGTGAATTCTGTAAACGGCTGTTTTTTCATTCATAAATGCGCCAAAACCTTTTCGTAATAAAATCATATACAACGAATTATCTTTAAAGTGTTTCAGTCCGGCAAGCAATTGCATATCCATAGCCTCTTTTTTGAAAACTGTAGTTAAGGATAAAGTGCAATAAGGATGAAATAAATTATTGAAATCAATTTTGAAAATATTATCGGTAATTTTAAAGTTGTTTTCTGTAAAATCACTTCCGTTAAAGTTTAAATAATCGGTCCAACAAACTACAAATTCTGGGTTTTGTTCTAAAAAATCGACTTGTTTTTGCAATTTGTTTTCATCGGTCCAATAATCGTCACCTTCACAAATCGCTATATATTTTCCTTTTGCTGTTGGGAAAGTAAATTCGCTCCAAATATTAATATTTTTAGAATATTTGTTTTCCGTTTGAAGTATTGAAGTAATCTGATTTGGATATAAATTTTCGTACTTTTTTATGATTTCGCTCGTGCCATCGGTTGAAGCATCATCATGAATGATAATTTCAAAAGGGAAATTGGTTTTTTGTAATAAAAAACCTGTTATCGTTTCCTCTAAATAACTCTCTTGGTTGAAAGTATGACAAACGATACTTAATAGTGGCTGAATGGTTGAACTCAAAATGCTAAAATTGTTATGAATTTTCGTATGGTTACAAATATATAGTAATTTTAGAATTGTTTAGAAGTAATGCGGATTATTTAGTTATTTTTGTAAACAAGTTTCAATAATCTTAGATAAATAATGAGTCAAAATTCGCCAGAAATTTCAGTAATAATGCCTGCCTATAATGCAGAAAAATATATCGCTGCATCTATTGAAAGTATTTTAAATCAAACTTTTAAGAATTTTGAATTACTTATTTTAGATGATGCGTCTTCTGATAAAACGAAAGAAATTGTATTGTCTTTTGCAAAAAATGACAGCCGAATTGTTTATGTAGAAAAACAAAGTAATCACGGTCCTGCTACGCTAAGAAACGAAGGTATTCATTTAGCTAAAGGAAATTTTATTGCCTTAAACGATGCAGATGATTTATCTGAATCTACGAGATTTGAAAAGCAAATAGCGGTTTTTAAATCGCAACCAAATGTAGCGGTTTGTGGAAGTTGGATTCTTAATTTTGGTGAGAATATGGAATCTTATGTGTTTCAAGCCCCAGAAAATCCTACAGATATTAAACTTACTTTTCTGTCTTATGATTGTTTGGCCAATTCTTCAGCAATGTTTAGAAAAAGTTGTGTTGAAAATTTAGAATATCAAAAAGAATTTGTTCCGGCGGAAGATTATAAATTATGGAGCGAAGTAATTTTGAAACACGATTTTTACATTATACAAGAAGCATTAGTTCATTACAGACAACATGAAAATAACATCAGTAAGACGAAAGCCGATAATTTAGCTATTTCCGATTTAAAGATTAAAACTGATTTGTTTCAAAAAATATTCGGATTACAAAAGGATACTTTCGATTTTAAAAAATTAATTCATTTGTTTGATATTTTAGGTTACAGAAAAAAATTAAGCCAATCAGAATTGTTGGAGTTTTTTGAAATAGCCAAAAAAATAATTGCCATTAATAAAGAAAAGAAAATTTTTCCTGAAGCCATGTTTCAAAAAAGATTGGAAGAAGCCTTGAATAAACCTTTTATTTATTCAAAAACTTCACCTTTATTTGTGTTTGAATTAAAGCAAAAATTTCCAAATGAATTTAAATTGTTAAGTTCTAAATCAATCTTTAAAAAACTGATTAAATTTTAGCGTGCATTTTGGTTGTAAATGGCACTTAACTTTTTTGTAAAAGTGGTTGATCCAAATTTTAGTTTGATGTTTTTAGCAATGCTTTCTGAATCGAATTTTATTTCCTTATTGTAAATTTGAAGTATGCTTTTTGCTATTGATTCCGAATCTTTAATCGGACAAATGAAACCATTTTCTGGCGTAACCATTTCCAAAACACCTCCAGAATTAGTACAAACTACAGGAACACCACATGCTAATGCTTCTAAAACAGAAACACCAAATGTTTCGCAAATACTAGTGGAAACCAGAACATCAGATTGTTGTAATTGATTAGCAATTTCATATTTTGTAGCACTTTTAATCAATTCAAATTGGATATTTTTAAAACCTAATTCACTACAAGTTGTGTTAACAGCAACATTGTTATCTTTTCCCCAACAATTAAAACCAACCCAAGTGAATTGTATTTTAGTATTAATTTGTTTGTCAACAATTTTCAAAGCTTCTAATAAAGTAGCAAAATCTTTAATTGGTGTATAAGCACCAATTGTGATTATTTTGAATGTTTCAGATTTTGAGTTTTCTGAATAAGTAAAACAAGTTTCATCAAAGGTATTTCCTAGTGTGTTGAAATTCTCAAAAATATCGTTTGTGGCAAATTGTCGGATTAAATCATTACTAACCACTAATTTTTCAGAAGCAGCTGCCAGAACTTTTTTTAATATTTTGTCTTTTCTTCTAGATAATCCTTTTAAATTCAGTTGATTATGTTCTGTGAAAATATAGGGTATATCATAGTTTTTATTCAATTTGTAACACCAAAAACCTGCATCAAACAGCGATTGTGCATGACATAAATGGATTGGTTTGTTTATCTTTTTTAAGAAACTTTTTTGTGCCTTTTTTTCGATTGCTTTTTGAAAGAAAAATTTTCTAAAGAAATAAAATTCTGGATAATTTACTTCGTAAACAGGAATTCCTTGCGTTGTAATTTGTTCGGTTGTTTTGATAGAAAAACTCATTTTTTTTCTTTTACTAAAACCAAATCGGAAAGGTTTAAAGTGTACTAAATGAACATCGAAATTGCCCTTAACTAGTTCGGCTTGTTCCACAAAAAAAGAACCCACACCTTTCGGTATGTCTAACCAAGAACAAATTATAGCAATATTTTTTTTATGCATGAAGTGTAAATTATCACACAATATTAGTAAATATTATTTTGATTTTCTCAAATAGTTTGATTTTAATAGTATTTTTGTAAATTAATGAATTCATATGATTAACGTAACAAAAACATTTTTACCCACTATTGAGGCCTATCAATCGTATCTTAATAGAGCTTGGGAAAAAGTTTGGCTAACCAATAGAGGAGAATTAACGCTCGAATTGGAACAAAAAATTAAAAAAAACTACCAAATAAATAACATCATTATTACCAATAATGGTACCATTCCGTTGCAAATTGCGCTAAATTTATTAGGCAATCAGGGTGAAATTATTACGACACCATTTTCATATGTAGCTACAACTTCAGCCATAATTTGGGAAAATTGTAAACCTGTTTTTGTAGACATTCATCCAGAATATTTATCCATTGACGAAACAAAAATCGAAGCTGCGATTACACCAAACACTACTGCTATTTTAGCGACGCACGTTTTTGGAAATCCTTGTCATGTTGAAGCAATTGAAAAAATTGCAAAAAAGCATAATTTATCAGTCATTTACGATGCGGCGCATTGTTTTGGCGTAACTTATAATAACTATTCTATATTCAATTATGGAGATGTTAGTACTTGTAGTTTTCACGCCACTAAAATATTTCATACGGGTGAAGGTGGTGCGATGTTTTGTAACGATGAAAATCTGTATCATAAATTATATTACAGTCATAATTTTGGACATAATGGCCCTTTAGATTTTCATGGTTTAGGAATCAATGCTAAGATTTCGGAACTGCAATCTGCAATGGGTTTAGCTGTTTTTGATCATTTAGATTTCATTTTTAGTGAACGAAAAAAAGTAGTTGATTTCTATTTGGAAAATTTAGATTTTACCACAATTTCGACCATGAAAATTAGAGAGAATACACAATGGAATTACAGTTATTTTCCAGTGATTTTTAATTCTGAAGAAGAATTATTAAAAGTACAACAGAAATTGAACGAAGCAGAAATATTTCCAAGAAGGTATTTTTATCCGTCATTAAATAGGATAGATTTTGTAAATGGCGAAGAGATGCCAATTTCAGAGTCTATTGCTTCAAGAATTTTATGTTTGCCATTATACGTAGGTTTAACAGAAGAAGAATTGCAATTAATTGTAAATTTAATCAATTAAATTATGATAATTGTAGGAGCAAGCGGTCACGCCAAAGAAGTTTTTGATATTTGTCAGAATGTTGAAAATTTGTGTTTTTTTGATAATGTAACAGGTTACGAAAAGCCTATTTTATTTGATAAGAAGATTATTCAAAGTTTTGAGGAACTTCTTCAAATTGAAACTAAAAAAGAATTTATTTTAGGTTTAGGAAACGTTTCGCATCGCTATAATTTATTTCAAAAGTTTATCAATTTAGAATTTACTCCAAAAACAGTTATTGCTAACAATGCGCAAGTGAGTTCCTCTGCGAATTTAGGTGAAGGATTAAATATTATGAGTTTTGTATTTATTGGTCCGGATGCTAAAATTGGAACGGGTTCTTTAATAAATGCACATGCTTGTATTCATCATGATGTGGAGCTTGGCGATTTTGTAGAAGTTTCTCCTGGAGCGAAAATTCTTGGAAATTGTACCATCGGAACATTTTCTACAATTGGAACGAATGCGACAATTCTTCCAAAAGTGAAAGTTGGAAAAAATGTTATAGTAGCTGCTGGTGCAGTAGTGACTACAAATGTTCCAGATAATTGTATGGTAGCAGGAGTTCCGGCACAAATTAAGAAAGAATTAAAACCAATAGATAATTAAAATGGACATCAATACCGAAATTCACAATGCTTACGAAGTCATTAAAAATGGCGGAATTATACTTTATCCAACTGATACCGTTTGGGGAATTGGTTGTGATGCTTCTAATGAAGAAGCAGTTGCGAAAATTTACGCACTAAAACAACGAGAAGAAAGTAAAAGTATGATTTGCTTGATGAACGGCGAAAAAATGATGTACAACGTTTTTGCGAAAATTCCAGAAGTGGCGTGGGAAATTTTAGATCACTCGGAAAGACCAACAACTTTGATTTTGGATCAACCTAAAAACGTGGCCAAAAATATAATTGCAGAAGATAATACGTTAGGAATCAGGTTAGTAAAGGAGCCGTTTTGCTTCAAATTGATGGAAAGAATGAAACGACCATTAGTTTCTACATCTGCTAATATTTCGGGACAACCCACGCCTATGAATTTCAAAGAAATTGCTCCAGAAATTATAAAAGGAGTCGACTATGTTGTAAATTTGCACCGCGATAAAGTTTGCAAAAAACCATCGGCAATTATAAAATTAACTTTGGATAGTCAGGTTAAGGTAATTAGACGATGAGACAATTAGTCAATTGACAATTGATTACTGTTAGAACACATATTAAGAATAAAATATAAGCCACAAATTCACGAATTAAAAGTAAATGTCAAATATAATTTATAAACGCGAAAGCTATAAATTAATGGGTATCTTGTTTGATATTCATTCAAATTTAGGAAGAGGATTTTCTGAAATTGTTTATAAAGATGCAATTGAATACGAATTAGAAAAATCTTTGATTTTTTTCGAAAGAGAAAAAGAATATAGTGTGAAGTACAAAGACATACTTTTGAAGCATAAGTTTTATGCTGATTTTATAATATTTGATAAAATCATTTTAGAAATCAAATGTTGTAATTCCATTTCTGATTCGCACATTGCGCAAGCAATGAGTTATTTAAAAGTATCAAATAATAAATTAGCAATTATAGTTAATTATAATAATGATTCTCTAGAATACAAAAGAATTGTTTTGTAGCATTTGAAAAATTCGAAATTTGCAAAGCAAATAATATATAAATAAAAATCATTCGTGAATTCGTGGCCATAAAACATTGAATTTTCGGCATAAAACATAATGAATTACAAACAACATTTAGAAAATAAAATTTTCAATATCATCTCACAAGCGGCAAAAGAACTTAACTTAGAATGTTATGTAATTGGTGGCTTTGTTCGTGATATTTTATTGGATAGAAATCATAAAAAAGATATTGATATTGTAGCGGTTGGCAGTGGTATCGAATTAGCCTTAAAAGTTTCTGAATTGTTACCCAATAAACCCAAAGTTCAAGTTTTTAAAAACTATGGAACGGCAATGTTGCGTTATAAAGAAATGGATATTGAGTTTGTGGGAGCGAGAAAAGAATCGTACACACACGATAGTAGAAAGCCTTTAGTAGAAGACGGAACATTAAAAGACGATCAAGACCGCCGAGATTTTACGATTAACGCGATGGCTTTTTCATTAAATTCTGATAATTTTGGTGATTTAGTCGATCCATTTAATGGTGTTTCCGATTTGGAGAATAAGATTTTAAAAACACCTTTAAATCCAGATATAACGTATTCCGATGATCCCTTGCGAATGATGCGTGCGATTCGTTTTGCTACACAATTGAATTTTGAAATTGAAAGTGAATCTTTGGCATCAATCTCAAAAAATAAAGATAGAATTTCAATCATTTCTGGTGAAAGAATTGTAGATGAATTAAATAAAATCTTATCTTCTGAAAAACCATCAATTGGCTTTTTGCATTTGTTTCAAACTGGTTTGTTAGATATTATTTTACCTGAATTAACAGCGTTGAATAATGTAGAAGAGGTGGAAGGTCATACGCACAAAAACAACTTTTATCATACGTTAGAAGTGGTAGATAATATTTGTCCAAATACGGATGACGTTTGGTTACGCTGGTCTGCATTATTGCATGATATTGGAAAAGCTCCAACAAAGAAATTTAATAAAAAACAAGGTTGGACCTTTCACGGACATGAGTTTTTAGGTGGAAAAATGGTCAAAAAAATCTTCGAAAGATTGCATATGCCATTAAACCAAAAAATGAAATTCGTACAGAAAATGGTTATGATGAGTTCTCGTCCAATTGTTTTGGCTGAAGATATTGTAACCGATTCGGCTGTAAGACGTTTGGTTTTTGATGCAGGTGAAGATGTAGAAAATTTAATGACATTATGCGAAGCGGATATCACTACAAAAAACAGTAAGAAGTTTCAAAAATACCATAATAACTTTAAAATTGTTCGTCAGAAAATTGTAGAAGTGGAGGAGAAGGACCGAGTTCGTGTTTTTCAACCACCTATTACTGGTGAAGAAATTATGGAAATTTTTAATTTGAAACCTTGTAGAGAAATTGGTGTGTTGAAAGAAGCTGTGAAAGAAGCCATTTTAGAAGGCGAAATTCCTAATGAATACCAACCCGCTTTAGAATTTGTTATGAAAAGAGCTGAAAAATTAGGGTTGAAAAAAGCATAATTATAATAACAGATTAACGATTGTTTAGTAAGAATATTTCTTTTTTGAACGTATTTTTACACTATAAATTTTTTAAAAATGAATCAAAATAAATCGGTCATTTATTGGCTACTTTCAGGTTGTGTTTTATTATTTATAATGGTAACTGTTGGTGGAATTACTCGACTAACCAATTCCGGATTGTCTATGACGGATTGGCATTTAGTTACAGATACTTTTCCACCTTTGACAGATGAAAAATGGCAAGCTGCTTTTGAAGAATACAAGAAATTTCCAGAATATCAAAAAATCAATATTCATAACGATTTTCAACTAAGTGATTATAAGTTTATTTACTTTTGGGAATGGTTTCACCGTTTTATTGGTCGAATTATTGGTTTGGTTTTCATTGTATCATTCGTTTATTTTTTAATTAAGAAAAAACTAAATTCTGAAACGATAAAAAAATGTGTCATTCTTTTAGGAATGGGTGCATTTCAAGGGTTTTTAGGTTGGTTTATGGTAAAAAGTGGCTTAATTGATAATCCAGATGTGAGTCATTTCCGACTTTCATTACACTTAACATTCGCATTTATTACATTTGCTTACACACTTTGGGTGGCTTTAGATATTATTTATCCATCTAAAAATGAAGTGATTCTTCCTTTAAGAAAATTAGCTAGAATTGCTTTGGTTTTTTTAATCATTCAAATTATCTATGGCGGTTTTGTGGCAGGATTAAATGCTGGATTAATTCACAATCATTGGCCATTAATGAGTGACGGACAATTGCTTCACGAAAGTGTAATTTTAGAAAAAGATTCTTGGTTACTTAGATTAACAGAAGGTAAAAGCGGTGTGCAATTTGTACACAGAACGATGGCTTATGTAGTGGTTGGATTAATCTTGTTTTTATATTTCAAAAGTAAAAAGTTCACACTTTCTAATCAACAACAAAACGGTTTGAATTTATTAGTAGTCATTGTGTTTTTACAATTTTTATTAGGTGTTTTTACGCTTTTATTTAGTGTACCACTTTGGTTAGGATTAACACATCAAATCATGGCATTTATTTTATTAGCTACCATGACATTTACTTTGCATAGATTTAGTAAATAAGCTAAACATAAAAAAAGCGTGAAAACAATTCGTATTCACGCTTTTTTTATAATAAAGAATTGAATTATTTCTTCACTTTAATCGAACAGCCAATGGCTTTAGTTACTGGAATTGTTGGTTCTTTTCCATTTTCTAAAGCTGCAATCGCATCTTCTAAATAGTGTTCTTTCACTGCGGAAGCATCTTCCACATTGTCGTCAATCGCACCGATATATTTTACGATTAAATTTTTGTCTAGTAAAAAAACATGCGGTGTTTTTGTAGCTCCATATTGAGGATAAATTTTTTGACCTTCATCAAATAAATAAGGGAAAGTAAAGCCTTTCTCTTTAGCTCTAACTTTCATTTTGTCAAAACTATCGTCTGGTTGTGCTGCTGGATCATTCGGATTAATAGCTAATAAAACATAACCTTTTGATTTATATTTTTTAGCTAACTCGATAACTCGGTCTTCATATTTTACTGCGAAAGGACAATGATTGCATGTGAAAACCACAATAAAACCTTTAGCATCTTTATAATCAGACATGCTGTACATTTTTCCATCTACTGATTTTAGTTTAAAATCGGTTGCTTTATCGCCAGGCTGGTATCCTGTTGGATTGGTAAAACTCATTAAAATTACCGTTAGTAGTGTTAAAATTCCAAATTTCTTCATAGTATATTTATTTAGTTATAGATTGATTTACGAATGTATTTAGTTCTTCAAAGTTTGAAAAATCTTGTTCTACAAATATTTTTTTATCCTGATTGAAAATTACGGTAGCAGGAATAGAACCCGACCAGTTTTTATCTATTTTCGGAAGCCAACTATTATAATCTTTATCTGCCAAATAAATAGAAGTTGAAATAATTTTTTTCTTTTTCAAAAAAGGAATTAGTTTGCTTTCCACTTGTTTTTCGAAGTCTAAACTCACTAGAATTACTTTTACGTTTGGGTTTTCTTGATTTAATTTTTCAAAATAAGGCAATTCTTTGACACATGGTGCACACCAAGTAGCCCAAAAATTCACAACTAATGGTTTCGAATTATTTTCCTTTATGTAGGTGTTTAATTCATCAAAAGTTTTAAATGTAATTAAATCCTGAGCATTTACAGAGTTGTAAAATGAAAATGTGACGAAGAAAAGAAATAGGAATCGTGCTTTCATAAGATTTCATTATAATTACGAATTTAGTAACTAACTTTATAATTCAATTGTAGATTAACATAAATTTATAATTAAAAAGCCCTGAAAATGAACTACATTTGCAGTCTGACTATATTGTCGTATTTTAGTGATTACCCTTTTTAATGTCTAAACTCGCAGCACAAGATAAATTTTTAGATTTATCAGATTATGGAAGATTTTTTGGTAAATTTTTAGCCAAACTTTTAAAAGAAACTCGTTTTACACCCATTCACGTTACTTTATTATTTGGAATTTCAGGTATAATTGCCATTTTATGTATTTTAAATGGGAATTACTTTTGGGCCGGATTTTTTATTGTTTTAAAATCTGGAATAGATGCCGCTGATGGCGAATTAGCTCGATTAAAAAACACACCTTCTTATTCTGGAAGATATTTAGATAGTGTTTTTGATATTATCTTAAATTTTTTAATTTTTATGACCATTTGTTACGTTTCTGAGAGCAGCATTTGGTATGCAATTTTAGCATTTTTAGGCGTTCAGTTACAAGGAACCTTGTATAATTATTACTATGTAATTTTAAGAAACAAATTAGTAGGTGGCGATACAACTAGCAAAGTATTCGAATATAAAACTCCGAAAGCCTTGCCTGGTGAAAGTCAGAAATCAGTAGATATTTTATTTAAAATTTATACGATTGTGTATGGTGTTTTTGATAGAATTATACATTTTTTAGACAAAGATGCATACAAAGTAAAGTCGTTTCCCAATTGGTTTATGACCTTAGTTTCGGTTTACGGACTTGGTTTTCAGTTGCTAATAATTGCTGTAATGTTGCCTTTAGGTTATTTAGAATATATCGTACCGTTTTTTATTCTTTTTACTTTACCAATTGTTCTATTTATTGCCATTCGAAAATATATTTTAGGAAATAATTAGCCAATCCACGTTTTAAAATCGGAGACTTTTTCTCTGGCCACAATTACTTCATCTTCCTTATAAGTTGGTAAAATAATTTTTAAGCGCGAATTAGAATACATTTGAATTTCTTTAACCGAATCCAAAGGAATAATGAATTTTCGACTAATTCTAAAAAATAAATTTGGGTTTAATTCCTTTTCAATGACTTCTAGTGAACTATCAATTAAATAGTCTCTATTATCTAAAGTATGAATGTACGTACCTTTATTTTCACTATAAATACATTCAATTTCGTCCATGTTGATTACTTTTAACTGTGTGCCAATTTTCACTGAAAAACGTTTCTTGTATTCCTTTTCTGCGGGATTGACCAACATTCTTTTTATCGCTTCAAAATCTAGTGAAATATTTTGTGTTGCCGTTCTGGCTTTGAATTTATTTATGGCAATTTCTAAATCTTCTTCGTCAATAGGTTTCAATAAATAATCGATACTATTTAATTTAAAAGCACGCAAAGCATATTCATCATAAGCAGTGGTGAAAATAACGGCGCTTTTAATTTCGATAGCTTCAAAAATTTCAAACGATAAACCATCAGACAATTGAATGTCTAGGAAAATTAAATCTGGATGTGTATTGTTTTGAAACCAAGCAATTGATTCTTCTACTGAATGAAGCATTAGGTTGACTTCTAATCCCATTTTTTCCACTTTTCGTTGCAACAATCGTGCTGCTGGTTTTTCGTCTTCGATTATAATTATATTCATGCTTTTAGTTTGAAGTTAATTGACAAATTGAATTATTGCCACATTTCTTTATTTTGTTTTTCTTTTTCCATCAATTCTTTAATTTTGCGCTCTTCCCATTTTTCACCCATTATCCAATTTGGCATGAAAACAGATAATCCGTGCGATAATAAACCAATTCCCCAAAAGAAAGCCGTTAAGAAATTTTTAAATTGAAAGTAACTTTCGCCTTCTTCTAAATCTCTAATATTAAGAAAAACAATCATAATATTTACAAGCAAATAAACTGCTGCGTGAGAATAGAATCCTTTAATTTTTTTGACTCTTTTTAGAGCTTCTTGATATTTTATTTCTTCTTGAGTGTTCATGATTTTAAAATTATAATATTATTCAAATTTGTTATTCTGTTTTTTTTCTTCATCCATTAATTCTTTAATCTTTTTTTCTTCCCAATCACTTCCGAAAAAAGGAACCAGATTAAATACGCCAACCCCATGAAATAACAGTCCAATTCCCCAACCTAACATTGGCCAATAAAACCATAAGTGATCTGGAGAAAATTTAAAATTAATAAAAGTTAAAAAGGAAATGACTAAAACGTAGCAAACCAAATTGACATAAAATCCTTTTATTTCTTTAACTTTTTTTCTTGCCTTTTGATATCTTTCGTATTCTTGATTTGTATTTTCCATGATTAATTCCATTTATTATTGTTGTCGTTATCTTTATTTAAGATTTCTCTTATTTTCTTTTCTTCCCATGATTTTCCGTAACCGAAAGTTTCTGCTGCATGCATGGTTAATCCAAATCCCCAACCTAACATAGGAAACCAAAACCAATGAAAGTCAGATGTTCTTAAGTTTATAAATATTAGTAAAGGAATCACACAACAATAAGAAATTAGATTTCCATAAAATCCTTTTAACTTTTCCACACGTTCTTTCGCTCTAACATAAGACATGTTTTCTGAAGCTATAACTTTCGTATCCATTGATATGATTTGTTTAGTTAGAATTGGCAATTTGACTTTAAAAATGGTTTCCGATTCTTGTATGATTACGTTTCGTTTGGTTAAAATGGCATATCGACTGACAATATTTTGTAATCCAACACCTTTTCTATCTTGTAAAACTTCTTTAATTTGTTTGTTGTTTTCAATAATTAGTTCGTTTTCTTCGATATAAATTTTGATGTGTAAAGGTTTTTTTTCACTCACAATATTATGTTTGATGCAATTTTCCAATAACAATTGTAAAGAAAGAGGAACTACTTTGGCATCCTCATTTTCAAACTCAGGGACTTCAAAAGTGATACTGTTTTCAAAACGCATTTTTAATAAATTCATGTACGTTTTTGCGAATTTTAATTCTTCTTCAACAGAAACCAATTCTTTGTCTTTTTGTTCTAAAACATAACGATATACTTTTGACAAGGAAGTGGTGAACTTTTGTGCAGCTTCTGGATTTTCTTCAATTAAGGAACTTAAAACATTTAAGCTATTGAATAAAAAATGCGGATCAATTTGATTTTTCAAACTTTCAAACTGTGCGGAAGCTGAACCTGCTATTATTTTTTGTTCTTTTACTCTGTTCTCATTATAGGCTTTGTAAAAATAAAAGACATGGAAGGCAAATGTAATAATGAACGTTAAAAAAGTGGAAAAGTAATAGTTTGAAATCGTTTCTGAACCCCAAAATTCTGAAAAGGAATGTTGTGCTATAATTACATCTTGAAAAACGCGAAGTAAAAAAATCACTACTATTGAAATCAAAAATGAAGACAAAAAACCGATTACAATTCTCTTAAGTGAAAATCTTTCAACTTGAAATTTTTCATCTAAATAAATAAACAATATGGCATTGGTGAAATACAAAGAAAGGCCATACAGCATTGCGTGTCCAAAATTCACAAACAAATTGGTATCAAAACGGATTGTGTTTCCTGTTATTAATCGCAACAATACAAGTACAAAAAATATTAAAATGGTAATTGTTAACGCTCTAGGAATTTCTTTAATTAATTTGTTGATCATCTTTTTTTGGTTTCAAAATTTATAAAAAGCGAACTGAAAAAATAAATTATTTACAGCTTTCTGCTTCTTGTTTAGCTCTTTCTAATCCCCAATTTGGATGTAAAGGCGTTTCAGGTTTAAAATTAGCAAATAAATTGATAGAAGCTTTTATTTTTTCACACATTGGAGCAATATCCCCACCAAAATATTCCGCACTACCTTTTTCAAAATCTGCTTTATTGAAAACTACTCTCGGATTTTCTGGTGCAATTTTTGCTGCTTTTTCGTATAAAAATAATACATCTTGATATAATCTTTGTCCGTTTGTCATTGGGTCATACACAATCCAAGCCGTATGAATCATAGCTTGCATTACTAAAACTTCTGCGTTTTCTGGAGCCAGCGTATTAATTTCATCTTGTGCTTTTTGTGCGGCTTCTAATAAATTTTTCATTTTAGTTTTGTCTTTTTCGCCAAATGCTTGAAATGTGTTTATCGTTGCGATGTAATAATTAGGTAGCCAGTTGGTTTTTTCTACAGAAGCTATTCTTTCAAATTGTGCAATGGCTTCAGTGTTTTTTCCTTCGCCCCATAATTTTAAGGCGTTACCCATTCCTTTTTCAAATTGTGTTTGTGCGGAAGTTACTAAACTTACCAATACTAATGCTGCTGTTGTAATTAATTTTACCATGATTTTTAAATATTAAATTGTTAGCTAATTTTTACTTATTGTTTTTTGATGAAGCAAAGTTGCATCAGAAATTTCAAGTAAGAAATTTAAAACTACCGAACTGTAATTTTTTATGGATGAATTGTAGATAGAGCTGGAAGATGTAAGATGGAAGTTGGTAGATTTTGTATTGCTCAGTGAAAAACGCTACGATTCTCTGTGTAATAAAACTTAGAGTTTCTTGTTATTGCTTTTGAACTTCAGTCATTTATGAATACTAGTTAGTACAATTTTTTTTTGAATCATAATTATGTGAGTTTAGAAAATCACGCACAAAAAAAAGACTGCTTTCGCAGTCTTCTTATTTTTAAATGTTATTTAACTTTTTCAGTTTTTCTTTCCAAAGTTGTAATTCTTCTTTATGTTTTGTGATATTTTTTTGTACTTCTTTCACAAGAGGATTATCGCCTTTGGCATTACTAAAAAATCCAATATTATTTTCTAATTGATTGATTTCGTGTTTCAATTCGTCAATTTTTCTTCTCATGAAAATTTGTTCGTTGGCAATCGCTCTTTGGTCGTTTCCTTCCGAAAGTTGATCTAAACGGTTGCTAAATTTCATCATTTCAGAATCTTTTTTAGATAAACTTAGTTTTTCAAACAAAGCATCTAAAATTTTATTGAACTTTCCTTCAATATGACGACGATTTTGCGGCACTTTTCCAATTTCTTTCCATGCGGCAATATGAGCTTTTATGGCATCTAAATCTGTTTTGTGGTCACCCACTAATTCAAAAGCACGAACCGTTTCTAAATATTCTTTTTTCTTTTCAAAAGCTTCAACTTCTACACCAATTTCTTCTTTTCTAGATTCGTGTAATCTATCGAAGTAGGCATTACAAGTTTTTTTGAACGTTTCCCAAATTTCATCCGATTGTTTTCTTGGCACATGACCAATTTTCTTCCACTCTTCCTGAATTTGTTTCATGATTGGAGTTGTAGCTTCAAAATCTTCTGTATCTACGTTTGCTTTTGCTTTTTCAATTAAAGCTAACTTCAATTCTAAATTACGGTGTTGTTCATTTTTAATGTCTTTATAAAAGGCATTTTTAGTGGCATTAAAATTACGAACTGCATTTTTAAAATTACTCCATGTTTCTTCGGTAACTTCTGCTGGTACACGTCCTGCTTTGAAGAAGGCATCGCGTAATGCTTCTAATTTTACAATTTGATTTTGCCATTCACCGTGATTATTCACTTTTTCAGCGCTTAGTGCGTTGACTTGAGCAATAATTTCGTTTTTAAGAGTTAAATTTTCTTGTTCTCTTTCTTTAAATTGTGAAGCTAATGCTTCACGTTTGTCATGTAATAACTTCGTAATTTCGCTAAATTCTTGCCAGATTTTTTCTCTGTTTTCCTTGTCAACTGGTCCGATTTCTTCTTTCCAAACACGGTGTAACAATTGTAATTCTCTGAAAGATTTAGTTACATCTGGTTGATCTACTAACAATTTCGCTTTAGCAATAATTTCTAACTTTTGTTCTAAATTATTTTTAAAATCAGCATCTCTAATTTCTCTATCTAAATGTACAATTTCGTAAAATCTATCCACATGAAAATGGAAATTGTTCCATACTAAATTGTATTTATCTTTAGGAATAGCTCCAGAATTTTTCCAACGTTCTCTAATTTCGTTGAATTTTTTGAACATGTCTGAAATGTTAGAATCAGTGCTAGCAATTAAGGCTTTTAATTCTTCAATCAGATTGTTTCTTTCAGTCAAATTATTTTTTAACTGATTTTCTATATTTTTAAAATTTGCTGCTTTTTTAGTACGATATGTATCTAATAAATGATCAAATTTTACTTTTAAAGGCGAGTGGTATTCAAATTCAGTAGTAGCATCATTTTCCGCGTAAAAAGCTTTACGTTTTTCCTCAATCATGTGATGATAGTGGTTTAAGAATGCTTTTTTTACATCTTCAATTTGATTTTTGTAGAATAGTGCTTTTTCATGACCCACAAGTGTAGCCAATTCATCGACTAATTCTTCTAAAGAAAGACTGTCGTAATCTTTTACAGCAATTTCTAAATCGGCATGAATAGAACCATCTTCACTAGCTTCCGCCAAATGATTGTCAATTTCATCTTGTGCCGAAACAGGTGTGTTTACTTTTGTATCTTGTGAAACAGTTTCATTTTCAGTTACTTCAGGTTCCTGAATCTCGATTTCATTTTCAATCGTTACGGTTGCGTTGTCTTCGATTGAAGCTGTTTGCTCTTGTCCATCTGCGTGTTGCAGGTTATCATTCAATTCTTCTAACATGTTATAATGCTTAAGTTTAGGGTTCGAAGATACCAAAAGAGGCGGAAAATTCAAAGAAATTATCCTAATATATGATTAAATGTTACTTATTCCAGATTAACCACGCTTTTTCGGCTTGATAAATCAGCATTTCAAGGCCATTTTTTGTAACGGCTCCAGCTTTTCTTGCTTTCTTTAAAAAAGCACTTTCTTCCGGATTATAAACTAAATCGAAAGCGATGTGTTTAGGTGTAAATAATGAATAATCTAACTTTGGTAATTCGGAAATATTTGGAAAAGTTCCTAGTGGTGTAGTGTTAATTATAATTTGATATTCGTTAAAAATATCGGAATTAATTTCGTTGTAACCGATTTCATATTCAGTAGGATTTCTTGAAACAAAATCGAATTCAATTTTTAGTTTTTTTAGCGCATAAGCAACGGCTTTACTTGCGCCACCTGTTCCTAAAATCAAAGCTCTTTGGTGGTGGTTTTTTAAAAGTGGTTTTAAAGCTTTTTTGAATCCGTAAAAATCTGTGTTATAGCCTTTTAATTTTTTGTTTTTTGAGATGGTAATGCAATTAACAGCTCCAATTTTTTTAGCATTTTTAGAAACTTTATGCAAGAAAGGAATTATTGATTCTTTGTAAGGAATAGTTACATTTAAACCTACTAGGCCTTTATTATTTTGAATGATATTACTTAATTCTTTTATGTTTTGAATGTCGTAATTTTCGTATTCACAATTGTGAAAATGATTGTGTAAGAATTTTTCCGAGAAGTATTTTTTTGAAAAAGAATAACTTATGTTCTTACCTATAAGTCCAAATTTCCTTTGTTTCTTATGCGACTTCTTTTTCATTTTTGTTATGCTTTACTGAATTTCGATTTGAAAATTTTAATAAAAATAGGCAAAATCGAAAGTAAAACAATACCTAAAACTACTTTTTCAAAATTATTTTTTACTATTTCAAATTGTCCTAAGAAATATCCCATAAGTGTAATTCCGGCAACCCAAAGAAGAGCGCCTAAAATACAATTGATGATATAATTTCTGTATTTCATACTTCCGGCACCAGCAACAAAAGGCGCAATGGTTCTTACGATTGGTACAAAACGAGCCATAATAACTGCTTTTCCACCATTTTTTTCGAAGAAATCTTCTGTTTTTTCAATATATTCTCTTTTTAGAAATAGAATTTTCTTTTTTTCTTTGATGAGTTCGCCAAATTTATGACCTACAAAATAATTTAAATTATCACCTAAAAGTGCCGCTAAAATCAATAACGGAATGATGATAACTAAACTTAATTTCCCTGTTGTAGCAGCAATAACTCCAATCGCAAAAAGCATCGAATCTCCAGGTAAAAGCGGCATGATTACGAAGCCAGTTTCTACAAAAACAACTAAAAATAGAATAAAATAAATTAAGGTATTGTATTGATCAATTAATTGAGTTATAACGGTTAATGGGTCTTTTAAAAAGTGTAATAAGAAGTCGATAAATTCCATTGAAGTGGCTTAGATATTATGATTTTTAATAATTTTTTGTACGTTTTCTGATTCCCAAACATGTGGAAATAAATCTTTTAAAATATAGTTTTTATGAAAGTTGGTTATTAGTGCTAAATTTAAGGCTTCAACAGCATTGGATTCTTCATCAATATTGTAATATAAACCTACTAATCTGTATTGAATTTCAGATTCGTTTGGATATAAATCTTTGGCTTGATTTAGTATTTCAAATGCAGCAGAAACTTCTCCTAAAACATATAAAACATCGCTCCAACAAAGGAAATTGTCTAAGTCAATGTCGCCATTTTCGAAGGCTTTTCGGTATCCTTCTTCGGCTTCTTCAAAGAAATTTAAATACTGATTAATGTTGGCATATCTTCTCCAATATAAAGCGTTTTCACTATCAATTCCAATCGCTTTATTGATATAATATAACGATTTTTGGTAGTTTTTTTGAGAGATATAAAAATCAGTAATTGCAAGCCATGCTTTATCTAATAATGGATCTTCATGTACCGTTTTTAAATAATAGTTTAAGGCTTGTTCGTTATTTCCTAAATTTTCATAACATTTTCCAATTCGTAAATAGGCAAATGAAGTTGGATCATCTAATTCTATTGTAATATTGTAGCAATCAATGGCTTCTTGATAACGTTTTAGTTTTTCTAGTGATTTTGCTTTTTCTAAAAATGCACCAAGGAAACCTTCGTCAATTAAACACGCATAATCGAAAGCCCAAACTGCTTTTTCATAATCTTTTAAAGCATAAAATTGGCGACCTAATTGGTGCCAAGCGACTTCACTATATGGATTTTTGTCTATGAAATTTTCTAAATATACAATTGCTTCTACATTTTGATCTAAGAAATCAAAGCAATAAATCACGTTGTATAAGGCAGAATAATCTTCTTCATCGTTTTCTAAACATAAAATGAAGTTGTCTTTTGCTAATTCTAAATTATCCATAAACAAATATTCCATTCCAATCATAGAATAGATATCGGCTTCATCATCTGTGTAACGAAGTGCGGTTCTTAAATGTTCGATGGCTTTTTCGTGCTGATCTCTTTTAGAGCAAATGTTAGCACGTTGAATGAAAACTTCTTCATTAGTTGGTTCTAATAAAGCGATTTCGTTCAGTATTTTTTCGGCTTGTTCAATTTTGTCGTCATAAATTAATATTTCAACATAAACCAATTTTAAACCGGTAGATTTTGGATGTTGTTCTAAACCTAATCGTAACGCTTTTTTGGCTAAATTGATACGACCCGTGTCCATATAGTGCAAAACAATGTCTTCGAATTCCTCTGAATCAAAGAAAAAGACCTTGTTGGTTTTTAGCATCGATTCAAATTTAGAAAGCGATAAGTTGTTTTCTTCCTCTTCTTCATTATGACTCATATTCATAGCACAACTATTTAAAGTTCATGTAATAAAATTACGTAATTATATGCTCGCAATTTCCTTGCCAAGTGTATGTTTTGAACAATTTAATTAACAAAATTAAAGTTCAAAATCAACTATGCAACAACACAGATTAGAGAAATTATATAAATTTTTAAAATTTCTTTAATCTGTGTTTCAAATAAATATAATGTATTAAAGATTTAAAGCTTGGACTTCATCCATAACTTCTAACAATAACTTACAACCTTCTTCAATTTCTTGGTTCGAAATAGTTAGAGGAGGTGTAATTCTGATGGCGCTTCCTTCAAATAATAACCAAAATAAAATTAAACCACGTTTGTGACAACGTAAAATAACTTCATTAGTAATATTCGGACTTTTTGTCATAGCAGCTAACATTAAACCTATACCACGAACTTCTGTAATTAAAGGATGTACCAATAATTTTCTGAATAGTTTTTCTTTTTCTAAGGTTTCTGCCATTAAATTGGTTTCGGTTACTTCTTGCAATGTTGCCAAGCAAGCTGCCGCAATTACGGGATGGCCACCAAATGTAGTAATATGTCCTAATTTCGGATTGTCGTATAATAAATCCATGTGTGCTTCGGATGCAACAAAAGCGCCAACTGGCATTCCGCCTCCCATTCCTTTTCCTATGATGACAATATCTGGAATACAATCGTAATTTTCGAATCCGAATAATTTTCCGGTACGACCAAATCCGGGTTGAATTTCGTCTATAATTAACATCGCACCAACTTCGGTACAACGTTCACGAACTTTCTTTAAAAAACCGTTTTGAGGTTGAATAAATCCAGCACCACCTTGAATGGATTCTAAAATAACACCGGCTGTTTTTGTGGTGATTTTTTGTATGTCTTCTTCGTTATTAAACGTAATGAAATCTACATCTGGAATTAATGGTCGAAATACTTGTTTGCGTTCTTCAAAACCCATGACGCTTAAACTTCCCATCGTATTTCCGTGATAGGCATTATGACAAGAAATCAATTGACTTCTTCCTGTTACTCTTCGAGCTAGTTTTAAAGCGCCTTCCGTTGCTTCCGTTCCAGAATTTACCAAATAGGTTTTTTTTAACGGATAGGGAAGATGTTGGGCTAATAATTTGCAATATTCCGTTGCAGGATGTTGCGCATATTCGCCATAAACCATCACATGAGAATATTTGTCTAATTGGTCTTTTATCGCATTATTTACACGCTCATTTTGATGTCCTAAACTACAAGCCGAAACGCCGGCCACAAAATCTAAATATTTATTTCCAGATGTGTCGTAAATATAAGAACCTTTAGCGTAAGAAATTTCCATAGCTAGTGGGTGAGGAGAGGTTTGTGCTTGATATTTAAAGAAATCTTGTAACATTATTAGTTTATAAGTCGATTTATTTTTTGTTGAGTTGTTTTGAAAATTACTGAACACTCAAAACTGAACACTGAATACTATTTTTTCACTTTTGCCTTTTTACTTGGCTCTTTCTTTTCAGACTTACCATAGTCAGTAGTTTCTTTCAACACGTCCATAGGTTTTTTCTCTTCTTTTTCTTTCTTAGCTGTTTCGATTTTTATTTTTTCATCGATGGCTTTTTCTTCTTCTGGGAAGATATTTTCTAGAGAAGTGATTTTTTCATCTATTCGCCAAACAAAACCTCGAAGTCGCCTTGCGTTTTTAGGAAAATCTTTATCTGGATAGGTGTCGCTTAAAATTTGTTTGAATGCGGTTAGTTCGATAATTTTATTGTCTTCTAATTGCATGTTGATACTACTTGAAACACCTTTATCAATCCCTACCATTTCATTGGCATCATTATACATGAAATAAATTTTCTCGGTATTTTTGATTAAATCGACTTCGTATAATTTGTTTTCTCTGAATTTTCCGTATAAAAACTGTCCTTTTACTTGGTTGTAATTATCTCCACCAATCGTATCTTTTTGAATTAAAAAAGCATTATTTAGAATTTTTAGAGAATCTAGTTTTTCGGTTTTATTATTACCTACTAAGTGAATTTCATCACCTGTCATTTGGTTGTCGCTATTCCAAATTACGGGTTTTCCGATTAGTTTTGTTAATTGTGTTTTGTTGTTCGAATGAATAGAATCACATTTCCCACTCATATCCGTTTTGAAAAATCGTACGTTATTGAAAGCTCTAATCGTTCTATCTTCCTGCGGACCAGTTACTAATATTTTTTTACCGTGTAAATACATAGTATCTTTTTCCACTAAAGTTTTTATCAATGCTTTTTTGGTAATAAACATTGAATCTTTTTTGGTTCCGCCAATATTTCTGTACACCTCTGCATAATGTCCGGTTGCAATCATGTTGTTGATAGTGTCTGTAATTTTTACATTATTGGTGGCTTTAGCAAAATTTTTCTTTCGGTCGTAATTGATAATGTCGCCTTCTACTTTCCGATTATTATATACGATATTCGATTTGTCTAACAGTTTTCCAACATCATTTTTGGTGTCGTAAAATGCTTTCGTAGTATTGATTACATTTTCTTTACTCGTAATTGTACTTGGTCCGTACACATAGGCGTGACCAGAATTATCGTAAAAATCTAAATTATTAGTTTTGATGGTTACTTGCGGATTTACAACAGTAACTGCAGTTTTGAAAACATATTTTTTACTATTTACAAAATATCTACCAGATTTACTTTTTAAAGTATTTTCTTTATTTGTAATAGTTCCCCAGCTTTTGTAATAGGCTTGTTGAATGCCTCTGTCGAAATAAATAGTATCCGTAGTTAAGTTAGAATCTGGAGAACGTAAATTCACATTTCCAGTTGCAAAAGCAAATTGTGTTTTTCCATTATATTCTGCATAACGGCTATTCATCACAATCGTATCACCTTGATTTAGTTGAACATTTCCGAACGCTTTTACATAATCTTCATCGGTATAATGATAGGCTTTGTTACAATTGATTCTTACACCATTATGTTCCACTTGAACATTTCCAGTAAATACAATCGCACCTGGAATTTCGTTTTGATTTTTATCAATAAAATCAGAATGTAAAATTCTAATAGCATTAGGATTTGCTGGTGGTGAAGTTTCAAAAGGAGTTTGTGCGTTTCCTGAAATAACGGAGCATAACCAAACTACTGCAAATATATATTTTCTCAAGGGTTCTATTTTTTGTCAAATTTAAGTAAAATGTATAAAAATGAGTAGGTATTAAGAATATTTTATGGTTTTTTTTATAAAGCTCAACTTTTGCCACAAAGACACGAAGGCGCAAAGAATAATTAAATATTATGTTGAATTTTAGGTAAAAAAAATCCCGATTGCTCGGGATTTTAAAGTACTGAAACAATCCCGAAGCATCGGGACAGTATAAAATTATCTTGTGATAGTTTGTGTTCTGTCTGGTCCAACAGAAACTACTTTTATAGGCACTTCTAATTCTTTTTCAATGAATTCGATGTAAGTTTTTAATTCTGAAGGTAATTCTTCGTATGTTGTCATTCCAGTTAAATCTGCTTGCCAACCTTTCATTTCTGTATAAATTGGTTGCACATTTTCTGGTTCAATATTATATGGGAAATGTTTCAACGTTTCGCCTTTGTATTTGTATGCGGTACAAACTTTTAAGGTTTCGAATCCAGATAAAACATCACCTTTCATCATGTATAATTCTGTAACTCCGTTTACTTCAACTGCATATTTTAGTGCCACTAAATCTAACCATCCACAACGACGTGCGCGACCAGTAACCGAACCGAATTCGTTACCAATTTTTGCCATATTCGCACCAACTTCATCAAATAATTCTGTTGGGAAAGGTCCACTTCCTACACGAGTAGTGTATGCTTTGAAAATTCCGAAAACCTCTTTTACTTTATTAGGTGCAATCCCTAAACCAGTACAAGCTCCGGCTGCAGTTGTGTTTGAAGAAGTAACAAACGGGTACGTTCCAAAATCAACATCTAGTAAAGAACCTTGAGCACCTTCAGCTAAAATTGTTTTTCCTGCTTTTAAAGCTTTGTTTAAATATTCTTCTGAATCAATGAAAGTTAAGGTTTTTAATTCTTCTACAGCAGCGAAAAATTCTGCTTCCATTTCTGGAAGATTGTATTGTAATTCTACATCGTAGAACTTAATCATTTCTTCATGTTTATCAGCTAAAGCACGGTATTTTTCTTGGAAATCTGACATTTCAATATCGCCAATTCTTAAACCATTTCTACCAGTTTTGTCCATATAAGTTGGGCCAATTCCTTTTAAAGTAGAACCGATTTTTGCTTTACCTTTTGCGGCTTCAGAAGCGGCGTCTAATAAACGGTGTGTTGGTAAAATTAAATGCGCTTTTCTAGAAAGTAATAATTTTGATTTGATATCTAAATTAAATTTTGCCAATCCTTCAATTTCTTTTTGAAAAACCACAGGATCCATTACTACACCATTTCCGATAATATTTACATTGTTTTTATGAAAAATCCCTGATGGAATGGTTCTTAAAACATGCTTAATTCCATCAAATTCAAGTGTGTGTCCTGCATTTGGTCCACCTTGAAAACGCGCAATAATGTCGTATTTTGAAGTTAATACATCGACGATTTTTCCTTTTCCTTCGTCACCCCATTGTAATCCAAGTAGTAAATCTACATTCATTGTGTTGTTGTTTGTTGTTTGTTGTTTTTATTTTATGCGTTTAAGAACAAGATGCGACTTGTTCGAACTAATTATTTATTTTTTGTTCCGTAAAAATATAAGGAATGATTTTCAATACTAATTCCAAACATTTCTTCCATAGTTTGTTTGATTTGCTGAATACGTGGGTCACAAAATTCAATTACTTCTCCAGTATCCGTTAAAATAATATGGTCATGTTGTTTGTCGAAATAAGATTTTTCGTAATGCGCTTGGTTTTGTCCAAATTGATGACGACGTACTAATTTACAATCTAATAATAGTTCGATGGTATTGTATAAAGTGGCACGAGAAACACGATAATTTTTGTTTTTCATTTTGATATACAAAGATTCGATATCAAAATGTTCTTGATTTTCGTATATTTCTTGAAGTATTGCATAGCGTTCAGGTGTCTTACGATGCCCTTTTTCTTCAAGATATTTTGTAAAAACGTTTTTAACCGTTTCTTGATTTTGGTTGTGATCCATTTGCTGTTTAAATGAAAGGAAATGCAAATATAATGAAAGTTAGCTTATAGATGCAAGATTTTAGAAAATAGAATAACTAGATTGTTTAATTATTATAAACTCTCGTTACTTTATCAATTCCTTCCACAGTTTTTATGTTTTCGATTAATTTTTTAAGAATGGTATTGTTTTGTACGACTACAGTAATTTGCCCATTAAAAATTCCTGCATCGGTATTTAAACTGATGCTTTGAATGTTCACATGCATTTGATTTGAAATTACTTTGGTTAATTCGTTGGTTAATCCCATAACATCCATTCCTGTGATTTTTAGGATGGCATTAAATTCTTCTTGTGTGGAATCTATCCATTTGGCTTGCACTATTCGGTAAGCAAAATTAGATTGTAAACTGATGGCATTCGGACAATCAGTTTTATGCACTTTTATGCCTTCATTTATCGTTACAAATCCGAAAACATTGTCACCCGGAATTGGATTACAACATGGTGATAATTTATATTCTAGTTTACTTTGTTCTGTTCCAAAAACTAACAAATCTAACTTTTTATTAGTATCGTTTTTATGAACTTTTTCTTCGTTTATACTTGGATTTCTTTTAATCGTTTTCTTGAAAAAGTTGACTAAAGTGTTACTTTTCTGTGCTGCATAATCACGTAATTGCTGATTTTCAATGGCGCCAATTCCAACACGGTAAAACAAATCTAAACTTGTTTGTAGTTTAAAGTAGTTGACTAACTCGTTAACTGTTGTTTCGTTTAAAGTAATTTTTAAGTGGCGTAATTTTCTAGTAAGAATTTCTTTTCCGTCTTCGCCAATTTTTTTGATATTATCGTTTAATACATTTTTAATTTTGTTTTTTGCACGAGCAGTCGTTACATAATCAAGCCAATGAATCGTTGGTTTTTGATTGGGAGAAGTGATAATTTCCACCTGATCGCCACTGTTTAAAACATAATTTAGAGGAACTAATTTTCCGTTAACCTTTGTGCCTCGCGTTTTTACTCCAATTTCCGAGTGAATACTAAAAGCAAAATCCAAAGATGTTGCGCCTTTTGGTAGGGATTTGATTTCACCTTTTGGCGTAAAAATATATATCTCTTTGGCATATAAATTCAGTTTGAAATCTTCTACAAAATCTACCGCATTATTGTTCGAATTTTCTAGGGCTTCTTTCAGTTGGTTTAACCAAATTTCTAAGCTGTTTTCTTCTGTCGTATTGTTTTTATATTTGTAATGAGCTGCATAACCTTTTTCTGCAATTTCATCCATTCTTTCACTACGAACCTGAATTTCCACCCAGCGTCCCATTGGTCCCATTACAGTAATGTGTAAAGCTTCGTAACCAGTTGATTTAGGTGAAGAAATCCAATCGCGTAAACGACTTGGACTTGGTCTGTAATGATCTGTAACTACCGAATATATTTTCCAAGCTAAGAATTTTTCATCGTGAAGATTCGATTTATAAATAATTCTAAGAGCAAATTTATCGTACACTTCATCAAAAGTGACACCTTGCGCTTTCATTTTTCTTCGAATAGAATAAATAGATTTTGGTCGACCTTTAATGATAAAATCGATACCTTCCTCTTTCATAGATTTTCCTAAAACATCAGAAATAGCCTTAATATAAGCGTCTTGTTCTTCTTTTGTTTCTTTGATTTTACTAAAAATATCTGCGTAAACTTCAGGTTCTGTATATTTTAAACCTAAATCTTCTAATTGTGTTTTGATATTGTATAAACCTAATCGATGGGCGAGTGGCGCATAAATATATAAAGTTTCTGATGCGATTTTGGCTTGTTTGTAATCGACCATTCCGTCCATAGTTTGCATGTTGTGCAATCTGTCGGCGATTTTGATTAAAATTACTCGAACATCATCGTTTAATGTCAGTAACATTTTTCGGAAATTTTCTGCTTGAAGCGAAATCTCTTGGTCGTTTTTTACTTTTGGAATTTTGGTTAATCCTTCAACAATTTTTGCAATCTTAGGATTAAACATTTTTTCAATGTCAGAAATGGTAATGTCAGTATCTTCTACTACATCATGCAATAGGGCAGAAGCAATACCAGTTGAACCTAAACCAATTTGAGAAGCTACAATTTTGGCTACAGCAATTGGGTGGAAAATATATGCTTCTCCTGATTTTCTTCTTTGTTCGCTATGTGCTTCAACAGCTACATCAAAAGCTTTACGAATTAGTTTTTTATCTTCATCTGTAAGATTTTGGTAACTAATACGAAGTAGCTCTTTATATTCTTTGGCTATGGCTTTGTTTTCTGCTTCTAAATCGATCTCTGTCATATTGAAATTTTGGAGTACATAAAAATACGGCTAATAATCAATATATCAAAAAAAGATTAAAAAAATATTAAGTAACAGAAAAACAGACTAAAATAAAAGCAAACACAGACTTAAGAAATGTCTAAAATTTATATAATTTCTCAAATCTGTGTTACTACTATTATTTTTTATTGAAATCTAAATCTTGAAAATCGTAGCTAAAGTCGGTTAATTCAGAAATTGCTGCCATTTTAATATTGGTGTTGTTGGCTGAAAAAGTGATTAAAGCATCAGCATTGAAACTTCTATTGAACCATTTTACAGCGAAGGTATTGTCTTTGTAAAAGAAAATTTCACCCGCTAATTGTGGCGAACGCTCTGAATTGAAAAACATTTTTCCTTTTTTCTCAGAAATAATAATGTTTCCGAACCAGTTATCTTTGTATGTTCCAACGTAGTTTTTAGCATCTACTTTTATTTTATTCTTTTTGTTTTCTGCAATTTTTGCCCAAACTTCTGTGGTAACTTTATCCGCTTCAGCAATATTATTTTTTTCTCTATCGCTGAAAATCTTCACATAATCTTTATAATCGATTTTCAAATAAGCATCTTTAATTGTACTTGTAATCGCATTAAATGCTGCACCAGATTGCTGATTGGTTAGTACTACAATTCCTAAATTTAATTCAGGAATCAGGGTAACCTGCGTAACAATTCCTTCTAAACCACCTGTATGTGTAACTTGCTTGTAACCTTTTACATCGCTCAGAAACCAACCTAAACCATATCCTGAAAAATGAGTAAAATAAGGTTCTCTTGTTCTTGCTGGAATAATGGTTTGCAATTGCCACATTTCATTATGTTGAGCTTCAGAAAATAGTTTGTGTTGTTTTTCAGAACCAAATTTTCCTTGTTGTAACTGCATAATCATCCATTTACTCATATCATTTACAGAAGAATAAATTCCGGCTGCTGCATCAAAAGTTTGATTTTTATATCGAGAAATGACCTTTAATTTTCCATCTGTTGGTACGTGAGGATCGATGATATTTGTAGTGTCTTTTAAACGTAAGAAAGAACCTGCGCTATTATTCATTTCTAAAGGCTTCATAATTTTAGTTTCTATAAAATCGCACCATGATAAACCGCTAACTTTTTCAATAACTTCACCAGCTACGATGTATAATAAGTTGTCGTAATCGTATTTGGTACGAAAAGCTGAAACGGGTTTTAGATATTGTAAATTTTCAATAATATCTTTTGGTTTGAAATTACTTCCGTCAGGCCAAATCATTAAATCACCAGCCCCTAAACCTAAACCACTTCTGTGCGTTACTAAATCGCGAACTGTAAATTCATTCGTAACATAATCGTTATACATTTTAAAGTTTGGCAAGTGTTTGATTACTTTGTCATCCCAATTCATTTTACCTTCATCAACTAACATAGCAATTGCAGCAGTTGTGAAGGCTTTACTATTTGAAGCCACTCCAAAAAGAGTATTTCCATCTACTTTATCTTTTTTCAGAATAGATTTTAGACCGTAACCTTTACTGTGAATGATTTTTCCGTCTTTTACAACAGCAACCGCAATTCCAGGAACGTTGAAAGCTTTTAAAGTGTTTTCTGCTACTTCATCAATTTGCTTTTCAGTGATTTGAGAAAAAGTACTGAATGATGTTAGTAGAGTGATTAATAATATTTTTTTCATTTTATGATGTTTTTGGTTTGTTGTTTTATTTGGAACACAGATTTAAGAAATTATATAAATTTTAAAAATTTCTCCAATCTGTGTTGTTCTTGTTTTTATGATTATTTAATCGTCTCATTGACTCATCGATAATTGGCTCATTAAAACCCGCGTTGTCTTTTGGCTTCGAATAATAAAATCGCAGCCGCTACAGAAACATTCATCGAATCGATAATGCCTTGCATTGGAATGTTGATATTTTTTGTAGAGTTTTTTCTCCAAATTTCTGTAATTCCTGTAGCTTCTGTTCCCACAACTAAAGCAGTTGGTTCGTTATAATTTTGAGTGTGATAAGTTGCCGAATCTTGTAAAGTCGCACAATAAATATTGATGTTTTTTTCTTTTAAGAATTCAATAGCTTCTTCCGATGTGGCTACCGCAATTTGTCTTGTAAACAAACATCCAACGCTTGAACGCACAATATTTGGATTATACATATCTGATTTTGGATTCGCAATAATTACTGCATCAATATTAGCGGCATCGGCTGTACGTAATAAAGCACCTAAATTCCCTGGTTTTTCTAATCCTTCGGCTACTAAAATTAAAGAGTTTTTAGATAATTTTAAATCCGATAATTGTAAAGATTTTGTTTTGGCAATGGCAATAATTCCTTCAGTAGTATCACGATACGCTAATTTTTGATAGACTTCTTTAGAAATTTCAATCAATTCCACTTGTTGTGAAGTTAATTTTTTGATTTGATTTTCCGAGATGATTTCTGGTAAAAACAAAACAGTTTTTAATTCGTACCCGCCTTTTATGGCCAATTCAATTTCACGTTGTCCTTCAATAATAAAAGTTCCCGATTGTTTTCGTGCTTTGGCTTTGTCTTGCAATAAAACTAAGTTTTTTACAAACGGATTTTGAATGGAGGTGATTTGTTTCATAGTAGTAAGGCGCTAGTTTAGCCACGAAGGCACTAAGACACAAAGGTATCTTTTTTAAGTAAAAAAACAAAGTCGCAAAACGAATGGTTTTGCGACTTTGGTAATTGATAATCTATAATTTAGTTTTTCACTTCCGACTTCTTACTTCCAGCTTCATACTTCCCTTTATATCTGTCGTATAATTCCGTTTGATGACTTTTTAAACTAATTTGTCTTCCATCAATAAATGCTTGAGATAATTTATTGGTTTTCATATCTAAAGCATCACCTTCAGAAATGAATAGGGTAGCGCTTTTTCCAGCTTCTAAAGTTCCGTAATTAGCATCAATTCCTAAAATTTTTGCGGTGTTTGAAGTGATTAATTTCAACGCATCTTCTTTGTTCATTCCCCAAGCAGCACAAGTTCCGGCATAAAATGGCATGTTACGAGTTTGCATACGTTCCATATCACCTGAATTTTCTAAACCAACTATGATTCCTTTATCGGTTAAGATTTTAGCTATTTTGTACGGTAAGTTTACATCTTCATCTTCGGAATTTGGTACATCGTGAATTCTTCTCAATAAAACAGAAACATTATTTTCTTTCAATAAATCAGCAATTTTGTGCGCGTTATAGCCACCAATAATGACTAACTTTTTAATGTTGTTTTTCTTTTTGAATAAGACAATATCGGTTATTTCTTTTTCGCCATTTGCATTTACATACAAGGTTTTATCACCGCTTTGCAAACCATTCATAGCATCGTAAGGAATGTCTTTTATTTTTTTATCCGAATTGATATAACCTAACGATTGGTCAAAAAATGATTGTATCGCTTTAGTTTGTTCGTCGTATTTTTTGTTAGGTTCGATGCCACCAGGTTCAGCCCACCAACCCAATCTAGCATAGCTATTTGGCCAACGCATGTGAATTCCATCATTTTCTCTAACGATGGCATCTTCCCAGTTCCAAGCATCTAATTGTACTACTGATGAAGTTCCAGAAATTCTTCCGCCACGAGGTGTAATTTGCGCTAACAAAACGCCGTTTGGTCTGGCTGATTCTGTTAATTTTGATTCGGTATTATAAGCAATAATACTTCTTATATGTGGGTTGAATTCTCCAATTTCACTTTCGTCATCCGAAGCACGAACCGCATCCACTTCTACTAATCCTAATGTTGAGTTCGGTGCTATAAATCCCGGATAAATGTGTTTTCCATAGGCTTCAATTGTGATATCATGTTTGGCTGGTCTGGCTAAAGTTCCATCTGAAACAGAAGCAATTTTTCCATCAACAATAGAAATCAAACTATTTTCTTGAATTTTTCCATTACCTAAATGTGCCGTTCCACCCATAATTAAAATGGATTTGCTTTGCTTGGGTGCTGGAGTTTGTTGCGCAAAACTTACAAGTGAAGTTAGTGCTAATATGTATGTTAGTTTTCTCATTTTATATTAATTTTTTATCACACAGATTTTAGAAATTATTTTAATCTGTGAAATCTGTGTTGAAAAATATTCTAATACTTATTAATTATTGTATTTAGCGTGGAATTCTCTACATTTTTCACCAAGGGTATCACAGTGGTAATGTCCAGTTGATTTTTTCTTAGGTTCTTGTGTTTTTAAACCTTTGTTTTTGGCGTCTAACAATAAATTAATTAATTCATTTCTTTCTTTTTGAACTAATTCATTTTTAGCATTTTCTTGTTCGATATCATAGAAAACAATTCCATCCACTACTGTTTTTTCTGCTTTTGCATAAATGGTTAATGGATTATCAGACCAAAGAACCACATCAGCATCTTTACCCACTTTAATACTTCCCACTTTATCATCTACTTGTAATAATTTAGCTGGATTTAAGGTTACGAAATTCCAAGCAGCTTCTTCAGTTACGCCACCATATTTTAATGTTTTTCCAGCTTCTTGATTTAATCTTCTCGACATTTCAGCATCATCAGAATTGATTGAAACTGTTACACCAACATTATTCATTAATGCTGCGTTATATGGAATCGCATCGTTTACTTCAAATTTGTAACCCCACCAATCAGCAAAAGTGGAACCTCCAACACCATGTTTTGCCATTTTATCAGCCACTTTATATCCTTCTAAAATGTGTGTGAAGGTTTGAATTTTAAAGTTGTACTTTTCAGCTACTTTTAGTAACATATTGATTTCAGATTGTACGTAAGAGTGACAAGTAATGAAACGCTTTTTGTTTAAAATTTGACTTAAAGTTTCTAATTCAATATCAAATCTTGGTGCGATTTTACCTTTCTTAGCATTGTATGCATCCCACTCTTTTTGATAAGCTAGGGCGCGAGAGAAATAATCTTCATATACTTGTTC
>JACCDZ011829784.1_pt1 | contig 49821 bp, 78 predicted proteins | sample 7449551 | NCBI WGS metagenome assembly JACCDZ01 (sample SAMN15323452, study PRJNA562643) | freshwater metagenome | isolation source: river surface water | place: USA:Blue River Watershed | collected 2017-08-18
ATAAATCATAAATTATTCCAAAACCGAATAGTCCACCAGTTAGTAAATAAATTATCCCAGTTCCGATTTTATTTATATAAAATCTATGAATGCCTAAATAGCCTACGAAAATTAAAAGTAAATATGCAATAAATTTATCTTTCATTAATTAAAATCCTTTTTCAAATGTTTTTTATAAAATATATAACTTTAATTATATTACAGAGAAACTTTTTAGTCAAGTATTTTATTTAAACTGTTATAAATAACAACGTGTTTTTTAGATAATATCGAAAACAAGATTTAGATATTATCTAAAAATCTTTCAATAATGCTTTATTTTTGATTGACAATTAATATTTTATGCCATATAATAACTATAATAAATAAAAAAGGAGATTTAATGAGTGAGGGAAATTTAAGTATTTTACATAAAATAGTTGTTAATGAAATTAATGGATTAATATCAGAAGTAAAAAATTCTTTTATAAGAAATTTCTTGCAAGAAGATTTTAATAATATTTTAAATAAAATTTATAATTCAAAAAAAGAAATTGATTTAGAACATTATATCGATGAGCACATGAATAGTAATATAAATTTCATTCAAAAAGAAATGTTGTTTCCAACGATCAATATTTTAGCCGATGATTATCCAAAAGACGAACTGTTTTTTAATAGGATTAAAGATATTTTAAATTTAAAAGAATTAAAATCTATCTTAATTAATTCTTGTAATGATAATATTATTAATCCAACCTTATTTAAAGAATTAAAGAGTTTATTGGAACTTAAAGATGGGTGGTTAAATGGAGAAGGAAAAGCTCTTGATAAACTTGGATTAATTACATTCTTTATGAATTTTGATAAATATTATAAAAAGAACTGCGATTACCCTAAATTTTTTCCAATGGAATCAGGGAATATTTCTGTAGAATGGGTTAATGATAAATTTGATATTTCATTAACAGTTAATCTTCATTTACAAAGTGCAATTTTTTCAATATTAAATGTAAGCAATGGTGATATTGATGATGTCTATGAGGAATTAGACTTAAAGAATAATTCCGATTGGGATACTTTAAATTCAAACTTATCTAAATATTTTTTAGGTGAAAATAATAATATTTTAGTCGCAGTAAAGTCTAATAATTATGATCTGTTTAGTCGTTTAGTTGATGAAATTAATAAAAACATTACTACGTTATATAATGATATTATCATGACTTTTTTAACTGAGAAATTTAACTCAATTTTTAGTTGTAATCAAAAAGGTGAATTTGAAACAATTGTAAATACGAGATTAAGTGAAATAAAGTCTTTTTTAAAACAGAATTTTAAATCAGAATTCTTAAAAAAATCTGATATTCAAATCATGAAAAAAATATATCATCTAATAAGTCTAGATGCAACTTATAAAATATTATGTTCTAAATTTATTAAACAAACTGATAAGTATATTAATTATGATAAAAGTATATCAAACGAGCTTAATGCTTTTTTAGAGCAATCAGAAGAACCAAAAGATTCAAAAGTAAATAGATCCACCTTAATCGATATGCTTGTACTTTCAGATTATATTGATAAATTTTTAGATAAGAGTATTAATACTCCTATAACTTATCTATTAGATGAGCATGTAATTAAATTTGAATGGTCAAATATTAATATAAACAATGTAAATAATAAGGTCGTTTTATATTTGAATTCGGCATCCTTTTACGCTAAGTTGGTAAAAGTTGAATCAAATAATACAACTGTATTAGCAGATTATTTAAATTTATATTTCGATAAGTCTTGGTATGATCTAAATGCTTTTTTAATAGCGTTATTAAATGAATTTAATGTTAATCGTAATTTAGATCTCTTCAATATTAGTGAATTAGAAAACGATATTAATGAAAATTTAATTAATAAAGTATCAGAAAACACTCAAAATATTATAAGAAAAGAATTAAATTTATTTAAATCTCTTAATTCTTTAAATTCTAATTTTAATAAAGCAGAGTTTTTAAAAGTTTCAAAAGAAATTGATGCCCTAGACTCACAATTAACTCGGGTATCAATTTTGGCAGATGAAAAGAGCCTACATAACTATGACTCGTTAATGCAAATATACGATGATTTTAATACTATTTTTACTGATACTTATAATGAATTAAAACAAAAAAATGATTTATTAATCATTGATGAAGAAAAAGATAAGTCTTCTCTACTAAATACTGTAAAAATGACGGTAAATGATTATAAACGAACTCCCATCTTAAAAGGTGTTTTATCAATTAATAATATTAAAGTTAAAAATTTCTTAATAAGTAAATACGAGCATGATATTGTTCTTGTTGACGAAAATGATGAGAAATATGATGGGCTTGAAAATATTGAAGAATATCTTTATTCTTACTCTAAACGATATTGGGACAAAATATTAAAATATCCTATGGACATATCATCAGAATTGAATTATGATATTAAATCTTTTTATTCTGATATTAATATTTCTCATTATGGAATGACTAAAGCAAAACAAATAATTACTGAAATAATTACCGCTCAAAACCGAAATAAATCTTCAACTCCGCCAGTAATTTGTTTAGTTGGTGCTCCTGGTGTGGGTAAAACTTCATTAATCCATTCAATTAGTAAGGCTTTAAATAGAGCTTTTTATAAGATTAGTCTTAATGGATGTACTGATTTAGAAACTTTATTATCTGGATTTTCAGAAGTTTACAGAGGTTCTCGTAATGGTAGGTTAAGTCAAGCATTGATTGATGTTGGTGTAAATAATCCATTAATTTTGCTGGATGAGATCGATAAAATTACTTCTGCTCGTGGAAGCATTTCTGATGGATTGTTAAGTGTTCTTGATTCATCTCAAAACAAAGAATTTTATGATGCGTATTTTGGATTTGAGATAGATTTATCAAAAGTGTTCTTTATTTGTACTGCTAATGATGCGAGAAAAATAGACCAACCACTTTTAGATAGAATGATTTTAATTAATTTAGATGGTTATTCAAACATTGAGAAATTAAATATTTTAAAAGATTACTCTTTACCAAAAATTTTGGAAAATAATGGAATTAATGAAGATGAATTATCTTTTTCTGAGGCGGTTTTAAATAAATTAATTGAAGACTATTCAATAGAAGCTGGGATAAGGAAATTAGAACAGCTAGTTGATTCTTTGTGTAAAAAATTTATTTTTGAAAAAGATGTTAATGGAAATACTCTTGAATTTAATTTGGAAAATTTAAGTGCATTAATTGATCGGTCGCCTATTGATTTAGAAAATAATTACCGTAATGAAATTGGATATATTAATGGATTGTATGTTAATACTAACCATCATGGTGGCATTATAAAAGTTGAATCAGTAATAACAAAAGGAAATGGAAAAATTATGGATTTAGGTTTACTTGGTGGAATGACAAAAAACTCCATTCAAGTTATTCATAATTTATTTAAGTCAAATGAAGATAAATGGAATTTGCCAACGGATTTTTTCATTAAACATAATATTTGTGTAAATTTAGGTGGTTCTACATCAGTTGATGGACCAAGTGCAGGAACTGCAATAGTTTGTTCTATAATGTCGTCAATTAAAAACATTGGAGTTCCAAATAATATTGCAATGACAGGAGAAATTGATTTACATGGAAATGTTTTACCAATTGGCGGTTGCCGAGAAAAAATACTTGGTGGAAAAAGAGAGGGGGTTAATAAATTCTTCTTCCCTATTGGCAATGAAAATAAAGTTAAAAGACTATCTGATGAAGTAAAAAATGGAATTGAAATTATATTTGTAAAAAATATTATGGAAATATTTAAGGATCTTAATTTAGTAGAGGATAAAAATGAATAAAAATATAATCAAATATCTTATGATTGGTATTTCAATATCTAGTTGTAGTCAAAGTGCTAGTAATCAACTTAAAGAGCTACCAGCAAATAAGGAGTTTTATAATCAAGATATATTAAATTCAAAAATGGACGGAAATATTCTTGAAAACTATAGAGGTATCGCAATAAAACGAGATATTCTAGAAAAATTTAATCCATCAGAATCTGTGGATAAATTTTGCGATAAAAATTATTGTTATTATAACCTTAGTTTATCAACATTATCAGTTGGGCAAGGTTTTCGAACTGGCAGCTATACCTATGCATCTAATAAGGCAATTGATAGTACATATACAATTGAAAACAAAGATTATTATGGATGGAGTTATTCAAAACTTCCCCTTAATTCGTCAGAAAGTGACTTTGCCATTAATTGCTTTGCTATCGATTGCAATCTGTTAAATATAAAGTACTATGGAAAATGGTATCTTTTATTAAATGTAAGTGAAAAAGCAAAATATTCTGGTTTAGTTAAATTACCTATAAAAACAAATTAATAAAGGAAGGTTTATGAATGATTTTAGTGCGATATTGAAAAAACTGGGTGGATGGGGAGGATTGATTTGTTTTGCTCTAATGCCAATAGTTGTAATTTTTTCTATCTTTAAGGGTTATAGCTATTTTAATAAATTTATGTTTAATGTAAAATCAATAGAAAATAATAAAACTTTTTTTGAAAATTCATTAGTTCCAAAAAATTTCGGCGGAATAATTTTTCAAAATATGGATTCAATTGCTTCTTACAGTGGAATTGCAATTAATAAAAATTTTGTAAAACAAGATTATTCAAATAAATTTTGTGATGATAATTATTGTTATTATTCTATTAACATGTTTGGATACATAACAGCCCAGAAATCTCCACCTACAATAACATGGCATGGATTTTATGCTATTGGCAATCAAAATTATTATGGCTGGAATTACCAAAATGTCCCATTTAATACCTCAAAATCTTTCTTTAATGCAAATTGTCTTGCGATCGATTGTCAATTAAAGACTGTTACATATTTTTATAAAAAGTATTTGTTATTAGATATAGGAGAAGAACATAAATATTCAGGAATAGTTTTTGAAAGTAGTAATGAGGAAAATGATGTAAATTAATTTATAGAAAAAATAAAGAGCATCTATTATATGCTCTTTTATCATTATTGCATATGCCAACCATGACTAACTAAGAAACTTTGACCAGTTAAAACGTTTGTTTCCATCCCAGCTAAAAATAATGCAACATTTGCTACATCATCTAGAGTAGTGAATTCGCCATCAACAGTTTCACCTAACATAATTTTCTTTATTACTTCCTCTTCGCTAACACCAAGCGTTTTTGCTTGTTCTGGGATTTGTTTTTCTACTAATGGAGTTTTAACGAATCCAGGACCTATTAAATTAGCACTAATATTGTGTTCTGCACCTTCTTTAGCTATTGAACGTACAAACCCTAATTGTCCATGTTTTGCAGCAACATATGCTGACTTATTTTTAGATGCTTCAACCGAATGTATTGAACCTGTCACTAAAATTCTTCCACCTGTTCCTTGCTCAATCATTTTTTTCATCGCTGCTTTAGCCGTTAAGAATGTTCCATTTAAATGAATGCCAATTAAATTTTTCCATGCGGTATAATCAAAATCAATAATAGGAGCAATAGTTTGGATACCAGCATTACTAACTAAAACATTAATTCTACCAAATTTTTTAAAAACGTTATCAATCCCTGAATTAACTTCTTCTTCACTTGTTACATTCATTTTTATTGCCATTGTATCAACTTTAAATTTTTCTTTAATTTCTTTTGCAACTGAATTAGCCGAATCTAAATTTAAATCCGCAATAACAACTTTAGCACCGTTTTCTGCAAACTTTTCAGCCATTCTTTTACCAATACCTGATGCTGATCCAGTAATTAAAACTACTTTATTTTTTACATTTCCTGTATTCATATTTTATTCCTTTTTAAATATTTAATTCAACTAAATTATTTTCGCCATCAATTGTATAAATTCTTGCATAATCTATTTTTGATGAATTCCATTTTTCCTTGCCATTAATTATTACATTCTTTGTTATGTCATAACCCTGATTATAATGAATGCTTGATGCGTTCTTACTAAAATTATAATCTTTACTACTTAATTCCGTCCCTTTTTTTGAATGATAAATGATATGGACTAAATCTAATCTGTGAACATTACCCAAACTTAAAACTTGTTGTACTTCTGGCAATTTTCTAATATTTTCTGGTAATTTATCACCTAAAAATCTTATTGCTTTTGATAAATTTTGAGAGGTTGCATACAATGAAGTTGAACGTTTTGAATGAGAAGAATATTGAATATCTTTTATTCTTTCACACATTCCATCAATTGTTTTTGGCTGACTACCTTCTGAGGAAAATAAATCAAACATAAAACAAATCATATTATCATAATCACCGTTTGATATTTCATCAAAGATTTTAGATAACGGTGTATTAGCATAAACCCCACCATCAACATAATACCTATCATTAATTTTGATTGGTGGAAAGCCTGGCGGCAATGCTGCGGATGCTAAAATATGATCAACTGTAATCACGTCTTTTTTACTATCAAAAAAGCTAAAATCACCAGATAATAAATCTGTGACACCAAGACAAAGTCTAACATGACCTTTGTTTAAATAATCAAAATCAATAAGTTCGAGAAGAGTATTTTTTAAAGGAGTTGTATCATAAAATGAAAGCTCTTCTGGTTGATTTTCTACACTAAAACATGGATTTATTATCTTAGGCTTATAAAATCCATTTTGTCCAAATAATAAAGCTGCTTGAGAACCCCAAAAGTTTTCAAATTTTTCTTTACTTATAAACGGAAATCTAATTCCAAAAGTATTAATATCAACTGTAATTTTATCCCAAAATTCCTTTAACTTTTGAATTCTTTCCTCTGGTCTATTTCCAGCTAAAATAGCAGCATTAATTCCACCAATAGAAATTCCAACAATCATATCTGGGTTATAATTTTCTTCAATTAAAGCTTCAGTTCCGCCAACTTGGAAAGTTCCTAATGCGCCACCACCTTGAAATACATATACTATTTTTCGTTTTTTTGACATAAATTAATCTTTCAAATAATCATAAATAACCTTACCAAATCCAAGTGTTATATCTGCAATAAAGTGACTTCCACCAATTATTTTTCGAACTGGTAAATCTGCGACAGGAGCTAATGCATGGTTAAATAATTGTAATGATGTTGGTCCACTCCAAGCTTCATGAACTTTAACATCAATTAATCCATATTGTATTAGCTGACATATTTCTGATTCTTTTCCATTTGCGTGGGGTATGATTTTTAGTAAAAAATTTGGAGTTCTTTCGAGTGATTGTTCTAAAGCAAAGCTGTTTAATTTGTCATATTTATATCCCATTGTTGCAATGGCAATATCGGCATGATTATATTTCAATTTTCCAACTAACGTATCGACATCTACATTAATCGTTGGAGTTCCATATTTTTTAGGGAAACCCCAGATTTCTCGTCCAGCAACAATTGGCGCAACGTCATTTAAAAACATCATGTGTGAATAACTTCCTTTTACACCATTATGTTCCACTTCAATAACTTGACCAGATTCTTGGAAAATTCCAAATCCATGTGCATCAGGCATTTTCATAAATTCAAATTTAACTACATTGCTCACGACTTTTAATGGTTCTGGTACAATTGCTTGAAGTAATTCAATATCTGTTTCATAGGAAATTACAAAATACTCTCTATTTACAAATTTATACGCTTTATTTTTTAATCCACTTGGAGAATAAATTGGCATAGAAAATGCTTGTTCTTTTATATCTTTTATTTTCATAAAAACCTTTCAATAAATAAAAACAACTTTAACATGATTAAAATTGTTTATCAAATATTGAAGTAAAACTATAAATATTAAAAACCTCTTTATTATAATAATTCTGTCTAAGACATTTTTTTGAACTATCATTGAAAAAAGAGATGTGGTATGTAGATATTAATATACTTGAAAAACCATGTCAAATTAATCTCTAAATTTTTTATAACTTATTAATATTTCTGCAAGGGTAATTGCCATTGGCTCGAATTTCTTGATTTTATTCATTAATAACATTAATGTTATTGGCTCATCTTCACATGTTTCAAATTTAGATAAATAATTTATAAAATAGTTTGTTTTGAGTCGATTATTAAAATTTTGCATAATTATTTCATAATAAGAAAGATGATCAAAAGATAATTCTGAAATTATTGTTTGACTTGTATTATAATTACCAATAATTTTAATTAAATTATCTAACTCTTCATCCGTAGGACGTTCATCAAATATCAAACTCATTGTATTTCCTTTATTTTTATTTTACTATAACCATTATTAACATTTTGTTTTTTAATGTCAATAATGGTTATAGTAAATATATTTTTTATATGCCAAACATTTGTTTTTGGTAATGTACATTAACTTATTTTCTATATCAGGTTCATGTATTATATTTATTTTAAAATAATCAGACAATAATTCATCTAGTTTTATTTCGCTTTCATAATTCATTTTCATTTTTATAATTGAATCAAATGAATTTATTATTTTAGCTATATGCTCTATGTTCCATAGTTTTAATCCCAAAATTATATAGCCATTATGACGTTTTAATCTACTTAATTCTTTTGACCATTCATCATAATTTATATGTTTTGATATTTTTCTTGATTCTTCAAATAAAAATAATGTTTTCTGCTTTTTATTTTTACTGTTGAGTAAATTTTCTGAAAAGAAATTAAACATTATATATTTACCGATGATAGCTAGTTTATTTTTGGTATTATATGGGCTTTTCCATGCAACATTACTATTGTTAGATGCTTTTATAAGAATTAGTAATTTTTCTGTATTTTCATCCAATAAATTGGTAATATTTATGTTATACTCTTTAAACAATTCCATCATGATAATATCAATTCGGTGTTTTAAAAAATTATTTAATTCCTCTGTATTTGATTTTTCTAATATTAAGTTGAATGATGGGTCTTCTGTTATTGAAATAAATTCATTCTCAGATAAGTCAATTTTAATTATTCTTGAAAAATCTTTTGAGTCTCTAACATAACTATTATAAATCTCATCATTATCTTCATAAATTATAGCAGAATGATTTAAATTTATTAATTGACCAAGCGAGAAAACTGTTTTACCAGTCCTTTCTTGACCAAAAATTAAAAGGTTCTCTATTTCTGTTTGTAAGATATATCTTTTTTTTATTCCACCAAACCATTTTTTTGTTATTTTTTCTCCAACTATATATGTAAAATTATTTTCAATATTTTTTGATTCAATTAACATTAAGATAAACCTTTAAAAAACTAAAATATTATAAATATCTTATTTTATTCGGCATTTTTTGTCAAAATAACAAGAGATTACATCCTGAATTATTGTTGTAAATTGTGTCGTTTTTTTAATATTACTTTTTAATGATATAATAATCAAAAGTTTTATTTAAGGATTTATATATGGAAACTAAAAATATTTATTATCATGGTTCTTCTTCAAAAATCAATAAATTTGATTTTAAATTTGTGGGGGGGAGTAATGCTCGTGATCAATATGGGAGTGGATTTTATTTTTCAAAGAATAAAGATTTGGCTGTTGGATATTCATTAGATAATCAAAATGGATTTGTTCATCAAGTTAAAATTAATGTAAAAAACCCTTTAAATCCAGAACATGAGCAAAAAATCTCAAAAAAACAAATAGAAAAGATTTTAAAAGCCTCGCCGAATATACTTGAGGGATTAGAAAATTTTAATGAATTAAAAAATACAATAAAATATGAAAAATTTTTAAATGGAGATAATTTAAACAAAGATGTAATGATTAAAGAAATGTTAATTATTAATAAACCAGTATTAAATGAAGCTATCGAAGCATACTATGATGATGAAAAAACTAATGTTTTAAAGTTTTTACACTCTATATCAAATGATTTTTTTGATGGAAATATTAAAGAATTTAACACAGTTGTCAAGGATACATTAGGCTATGACTCTGTTTCTGTTGACTTTGATAATAATTCTTTTTTAATAGCATGGTTTCCTGAACAAATAGAGGTTATAAATATCGAAAAAAGTAAAAAACTAGAAAATGGAGAGGTGAGATTAACAAAAATTAAAGCTATCAATGACAAAGAACTTGAAATTTAGATTTGACAAATGCGATTGATTTGTTTTAAAATAGACCTTTATTTTTTAAAGGATTGCCAGTGAAAAAAGCTTTATTTTTGTTTGGTTTGTTTATTGGATTATGTAGCTCATCTTTTGCAACAGAAGTTATAAACAATAATATAAATGGAGCTTTAAGCTTATCCATTTATTCTTTGTCATCATCACAAAAGGAGTTTGTACCTGATATTTATAACATAAATTATCAACAATTAAATGATAAACTTATTAAATTAGGTTACTCTGTTTCTCATGATAATAATCAAATGACAGAAACACAATTTTTATATAAACGGGTAGAAAGTCAAGACCAAATATTAGATGTTCCGAAAACTCTTAATGAAGGATATTCTATTATTATTTCTAACGTAGAAAGTGTTGGTACTGAATATTTATTTGATTATTATAGAAGTTATCGTGATGTATATAAACCTGATTATGGTTTATTACATGAAAGTTCAGTGCAATCTCCAGCAGTTTCTACAAACTCATACGAAGACTATAATGTTTGGCTGAATGAAAATAATCATTATATTTACTTTGATACAACTCAAAACAAGAATCTGGATGGACAATGGACTACAAAGATTATTGTAGTTTCTAAAAGATAATCAACTATATAATTAATATTATTTATAAAAGGAAGTATTATGATAAAGAATGTATTAGCTATTTCACTATCGATTGGTTTTTTCGGAGCATCGTTTGCGGCGGAATTTCCAAATAACCATTTAGGAGGTTTAGAATTATCGACTTATTCTTTACTTTCATCAAAACCATCTAATGTTTTAGATATTGCGAGTAAGTTAAATTATCAACAATTAAATAATAAACTTTTAAAGTTAGGTTATTCAATCAGTCATGAAAATAATCTAATGACTACTAATCAATTTTTGTATAAGGTTGAAAAAAATAGTCAACAGCAAGTTTCCATGATTCCACGAACTTTTTCTCTTGGATATACTGTGAATCTTTCTAATATCGAAAGTGTTGGTCAACAACATTTATTTGATTTTTCAAGTAATGTAAGATCGTTAGAAAATAAAGATGATAGTTTATTTAATGGAAATTCCGTTCAATCACCATCAATTTTAATTAATTCTTATGAAAAATATAATGTTTGGTTAAATGAAAAAAATAATTACATGTTTGTTTACTCAACTCAATCTCAAATCTTTGATGGAAGATATAGTACTACAATTTTTGTAGTTTCTACTAAATAACTCTTACATGATGATTTAATTCAAAATATCGCTTGACAGTAAGCGATGTTTTATGTTATAATACTGATATTAAATTAATATTTTTAAAGGAAAACATTAATGCTATTTAATCTAGGTATTAATTGGGATTTATCAGGATTTAAGGAAGAAAATGTTTATGATTTGATGGGTTTTGCCTTAAACAAAGAGGGTAAATGTAAAAATGTTACTGGTCTGTTTTGTCAAGAAAATAAAAATAATGGTGAAATGATAAGTGTTCATGAAGCTATTAAATTAACAGGTTCAAATAACAATAAGGAAATTTGTGTACGATTATCAATTGACATGAATACTTTGCCAATTTATTGTAAAGAAATAATGTTTTTTGCTGTTTCAAAAAATGCGTGTAATAAGTCAGCCAAATTTTCTGAACTAGAATTTTTTAATGTTTATCAGAATATTGATGATAAATTTAATACACTTGTTCCCAATTATTATGCGGATAATGAAAAAATTTCAGAAGAATATAGATTGAAAAATATTTGTGAAATTACTAATTTTAAAGAGATGAAGACTACTGGTATTTTTCATATTGGTAATTTAGTCCGAGTTGGCGATCAGTTTGAGTTTTCTCAGGTTTTTGAATTTCTTGATAAAGACTTGGTGCAATTAGGTGCTAATTTTGATATTAAGTTTATTGAATAATGAAAATCTCTGTATCTTGGGATGAAGCAGGAACAAAATTAGAAAATCAAATAGATTTTTTAATTGTCGATCAACATTCAATAAAAAATGGTATCGTGGAACATTATTCTTTAACCCAAAGAAGAGCACGAATAGAAAAGCCAAAACCAAATGGGGCATATAATAAAAATCAAGAATGTTTATCATTAGTGCTCGGAAATAATGATAGTGGTAGTTCAATATTTATCTATTTAAAAACTCCAAAGATTAATTTCTTTGATTTAGAATTTTTAAGAGTAAAAATTGAATTCGGTAGGTTTGATTTGGAGCAAAATAATTTTAATCATTTAAATCCAATCGTTTTCGAAAAAACCCTCAGAATGAAACAAAATGGTAGAGTTTTTCATATTGGGAATGTTGTTGATAACAAATTGGAGACTGTCTTTGATTTTATAGACTCATTAAAAGTTATTTCTAAATCATTTAAGGTCGATTTAAAAAGATATTATTAAAGGAATTATTATGGAAAACAATAATGCAAGTAATGTAAGTGTATTTAATGAAAGTCAAATGGTTAAAAATATTAATAAAGAAGCAACAACTTCTACTTTTTTAAAAGTAGCTCAACCAATTAGAAAAACTGATGCCGAAATTCATGAAACTGTTGAAAAAATCAAAAATTCTTCTTTTGAAGAATTAGTAATGTTTGGCTCTAATGATTTTAAAATTGTAGGAAGTAGCAATAATATTTTAGATGAGACATTAAATAAGGATAGTGGTGATATTGAAAATATTTTTAATAATGTAATTCAAGCTTGTCAAAAAGATTATCGCTTAAATAAAAGCTTTATTTCAAAAATATTTGGCGCAGCGGATGCTAAAATTAATGAAATTAAAATGCATTATTCGAGTGTTCAGCAATATTTAAATATCTTGGGCGAAGAAATTGTAAAAGAACGAGAACAAATTTCTTTAGATCGAGCACGCCTTGAAGAATCCATGAATGAAATTCACCAGAAATACTATTTAATTTTAGATACTTTAACTGCATTTAATATTGCAAAAGAGAATTTAGAAAAAGAATTTTTAATCACTGAAGAAGATAAAATGCAATCTATGCATTTCTCAGAAGGAAAGGCTTTTTTATTAGAGTTAATGGATAAAAAAATAGCTGATATTACAATGCGAAAATACACAATGGAAATTACACAAGAACAAAATATTCGAGAGGTAGCAAATTTAAAAAGAGTTGAATTAACTTATTTTATGATTTTTGATACTATTACAGATTTGTGGAAAAATGGAATTGCAATGTATTTACAGGCATTAAGAACTAAAAAATCTGTTGGAATTATTAATGGTTTTCAAAAAGCAACGGATAAACTGTGGGTAACTAATGCGGAATTAATTGCCGAAAATAGTCTTGATGTATTTAAGGCTACTTCAAAACCAATGGTAAGTATCGAAGCCGCTGATTCTGTAAATAAAATTTTATTGAAAAATATTTCTGATATTAAGGAAGCGTATTCAAAATCAACACAAGAAAGAGGTCAAATTTTTGTTAGATTAGAAAATCTTAATAAGAATCTTAAAAAATCAGATAATGCTTTTCGTTTAGAGCAAAAAAATCATGTGGGTTAAATTTTGCATAGATGAGTGGCATCACAAATATTTTCATTTCAATTTAGATGAGATGTCTTTATTTGAATATTACAAATTATTTCAGAGCAAGAAATTTGAATTTCGTTTATATTTTAAAAATTTAGCAGAGCCTATCTTACTAGAATTATCCGAAACTAAAGCTATGGAATTAATATCATTACTTAACACTAACTTAGGAATAGATTATGAACAATAACCCAATTTTAGCACTTAAAATAATTAATTACTCTCAAACAAAAGCTATTTCAAAGGAATACCCTAGAATAGTTGCAATAAATAATATTGAATCAATTAATTTTATTTATCAACCATCTGGCAGTGGAAAAAGAGCTGAGGGTTATTATATTGCATTTTGGAATTTTAGAGATTCTGAGCCATTGCATGTTCGGCTTGGAGATTCTGAAAGCAAAGCAATGGAAAGATATGAAGAAATATTAAAAACATATTCTGAATTATTATTCTCTGCTGGCGGTCTTGTATATGATGTAACTACTGGTAAATCAAAGAATACTCCATTTGGTGGAGTTGGTAGCACAAGAGATGTTTAATAAATTATTAAATAGATTTAAAACATTTAATGATAATGAGCTAAATTTAGAGGAATTTCGCTTGGATTTTAGAACACTTATAAATTTTGGCGATCTGTTTTCTTTAAAACTTGATTATGCCAATAGGTCTTTACTAAATCATTATCTGAATTTAAGAAGCTCCTCGACTATTGATGTTTCAAACATGATTAAACTTGAGATGTATAATCAAGATAAAACTAATAGCGAAATTAAATTAAAATATTTCTCAACAAAACTTGATTATGAAATAAAATTGCCATCAAAGGTTAATTACAATTTAAATTTACACTCAGTTAGTGGATTTTCTCTATCATCAATAATGAAATTAAATTTATCTTATTCAACCATGAGAAATTTAAGAATTACATTTATGCGTGGAATTTTTATTTGTAATTCAAAACGAGAGATGATTTTTAGAGTTACCTTAATAAATGAACAAAAAACTTTTGAATTTCAATTAGAAGAGTCAATTTTAAATGATTTACTCATTAGATTTAATATTTTGGATAAGCTACAATTAAATCCGAATGTTTCGTTGAGTTATAATTCTTATTGGAAACTTTTGGTGGAATTAAAAGATACTTGTCAGGAATATTCCTCTAAAAACAATATCTATTGGGCTAAATGTGAAGAATTAAGTTATTTAATTGATTATGAAAAAAGTAAAGGCAAAGAACCACTTAATCATCAATTAAAAACTGCTATTAAAGATGAAAAATTAGAAGACCTCTATTCTTGGAATCATATTCTTCTCGATGAACAAATTCGTAGTTTAAAAATTAAAGAGTTAAAAGAGGCTTATTTGAATGACATTTCTAATGAAGAAGAGCAATTAAAAGTTAAAGAGACTCGTCTCGACGCAGATAAAGATAAATTCAAACAACAATGTAAGGAGCGTTTTGAAATAGAAAGAACACAAAAATCTAAGTTATTATTTAAGCAAAAACACCTAAGTGAAGTTTGTGATTCTTCTTGGAATGATATCATTATTGATGAAGAAGTGCGTAGGGAAAAATTGGAACAACGACATCGTGAAATCATTAAGAAAAAGAAGGGGTTAAAGGTTGAATTTGACGATGATGATGAATGGACTGAAAATCATATTCATTACTAATGTTAGTTTATATTATTAAAGCCACATATATTATGTGGCTTTTTATTATTTATTCTACAAATTTATTGTAAACGTATCCATTATCAGTGAAATTTACTTTTGTTGTATAAACTGAGGTTTTGGTACTAAACATTAATTGGAATGAATTTGCACTATTAAATTGAACTTTTTTCATAATTAAATAATTATCTGAATCCACTTTAAAATAACTATAAACAAACCCAACTAAATCAGATGTAATAGGAGTATTTTGAATAAAATTAGATGGAAGTTTAACTAAACATAATTTATTCGTTTGACAATTAATTGTGTTATTTTGAATAGTATTCATATCAGAATCTTGCAATGCCTTATCTTTTGATAAACTAACTGTATCATTGCCACTTTCATTGAAATAAACGTTCATTGGAAAGATTTTATCATCTGTCACAGCAAGTAATTGATTAGGAATATATTGTAATTCTTCTTTGCCTTTTTTGCTATCAACTATAAGAACCATCGGTTGACCACGAAAAATTAGGGTAGGGGTTTTTTTATTTCCTGAATTAATTGCATTTGCACTAAAGTTAACAGTAGTATTTGCTAAAATACGATTAACGTTACCTGTATCTTCTAATTTTACTGAGCAAAAATCAGTTTTACACGAGAAATCAGTTGATGGTGTTGCAAAAGCAATGATTGGACTTGCCAATAATAATGTAGCTAATAATTTTTTCATAGTTTTCCTTTTTTATGTTATTAATACAGTATTTTATCATAACGTATAACTATTTGTCAAATAAGAATATAAAAAGATGGGATAGTTCCCACCTTATTGTTTATAAAATTAATCCATCATTATTTTCCCGTTTTTCTCCATCAGGAATATTTTCTTTTGTACCTTCTGTTGGTTTTAGTTCAATTTTTGAATCTTGAAATAATTTCTTACCTTCTTCGATAATGGTTTGCATTGTTTTTGCTGATGATTGATCTCCAATCTTTAAATCACCAATAACTTTTGATACGCTACCCCATAAACCATCAATAGCATTTCCACCACCATTTACAACAACGTCTGGAACAAATTTAACACCTGGTTTGATAATGTTTTGCATTCCTTTAATTTGTTCTAATGAAATTAAGCCCTCTTGTCCAATAGCATTAGCGGTTAATTGATATGCCTTAGAAGTTTCTAAACCAATTTGTTCAATCTCATAAGCTCTTGCTTGTGCTACAGATTTAATTTGAGAAGCTTCACCTATACCAAGATATTCTAATTTCTCACTTTGACCTTTACCTTCAAGTTTTTGAGCTTCAGCCTTACCTTCTGCCAATGTAATCATTTCTTGTTTTTGTTTAGTGGCAATTTGAACGGAAATTTCAGCATTAACTAAATTAGGCTGTTGATCTGCCATAGCTTTTGTATTTTCTGTTTTTACTCGCTCTGATTGAGATTTTTGTTGCATAATGAATTGCTCAATCTCTTGTTCCGCAATAACTTTTTTGGTTTGAGTATCCATAAGTTCTTGGGGAATGTTAATGTTTGTAATCAATACAGATACACATTCAACATTATATTTTAACAACTCTTCTTTTACATGCTCTTCAGCTTTTGCTTGTTCTTCTTTTCGATCTTGTAAGAAGCTAATAGCTGATGCAGTAGATGCTTGATTTCTAAAACTTGCTGAAATGATAGGATCAATAACATCTTTAATTAATTTTTCAATGCTTCCGACTTTTGCAACAACTAATGGTGCTTGTTGAGGTCTAACTCGAACAATTACCTTAACCGCAACAGTTAAATTAAATCCATCTTGTGATAAAACTTGTAATGCTCTAAATTGTTTTGAACCTTCTCCATGAGAATCCCATTCAACGCTAATATTAGTAATATCAATCAGTTGAACGTTATAAGCATATGAATTTACTGGATATAATCCAGGTCTAAGGATTTTATGTTGAATACCTTTATATAATTCTGGCATACTTTGACCTTCTTGCATAATTTCATCAGAGCTAGATGTTTGAGATTGTGAGCCTGATAATGCAAACTCAATTTCTTTTGTTGGTTCAATACCAATAAAAGAGACCATTACACCTACATTTCCAGTTGGAATTTCTAATTGTTTAACTGCTTCAACTTGAAATAAATCTGTATTTAGATAGTACATACCTGATGATAAATATTCGTTTTGACGACCTTTTTGACCACCATTATCAATAAATGATTGTCCATCTTGATAGCTGTTATGACCTTCTACAGTGATTGCTACGGTTTCATTTTTAGGCAATGGCAAACCATATTTAGCTGTAACTAATCCAATTTCATCACTTCTAATATTTACTGCTGGAACAACTTTAACTTTAAAAAATTGAGTATTAATTTTATATTTACCTGGTTTTAATACATTAATTTGTGGTCCTTTTTGACCATCGTTCGCTAAAAACTCTTCAATATTTTGAAAACTTTGATGACCTTCAATACTATCTGCAAATAATTGACCTTCACGAAGAGGCAGCCCATCTTGTGCAGAAACAATACCTACTTCATTAGATTTAATTACAATCATTGGAACATTAGAAACGGAGAACATAGGATTAATACGATATTCACCTTGAGGTAAAATATCTGCTTGAACACCTTTTTCACCGCCATTTTTAATAAAAGATTCTGCATCTTGGAAGTTATGATGACCTTCAATTTTTTTAGCAAAAATTCTATTATTTGGAATAGCTACACCATCAAATGATTCAACAATACCAACTTCATCTTCTGAAATATTGATTAATCCACCTTTTTTTACTTTATATAAAAATGGAACTAAAAAATGAAATCCCGGCATTAAATTTCGAACTTGAATACCAACTTCATCATTTAATGCAAAAATTCTACCATCCTGAATTTGCTTACCAAACCATCGTCTTTCTAAAACCACAATCTCATTACCGCCTACGATAACAAATGAATTTAGTAAAACTGCTAATAAAAAAATAACTCCAATAGCAATTAAGATATTGGAAACCGATAATAAATTTAATACTTCCATATTTTGTACTTCCTTTAAAAATTAAAAACCTATATATTTAATATATAAGTTGATAATTTAACTGATTTACTATTATTTGTCAAGTATTTTTTAATCACCTATTTGATAATCATCTTTTTTAATAGATTTTTTAGGTTGAGCTTTTTTTGGAGCAATGACATCTTTTTTTAATTCCTCTGGAAGATAATTATAATTATCAGAATTTAATTTTACTGCATATTGACAAATAAATGTTTGTAGGCTTTTAGGGATATGATCCAAATTTCGTAAGTCATTATTATCAAGGTTGTGGTAGTCTATATTTTGATATATTACTGGTCTAATATCATGTTTATCCAAAAGATCTATTGCTAATTTCATTGAACTTAACGATAGCGCAGGAGATGGAACGTATTGAATATTTTCTGGTTTTTGTTTAATGATTTCATTAACTAGAGATGTGTCAAATTTAGGAAAATCTTTTCTAAAATAAATTAAGTGCGGAGCTTCTTTTGTTATCTCAAGGAAATCTTCATTATTTAATTTTTCAATTGGAAAACTATCTAATCTCATTTCATTGATATACATATATTTTAAAATTTCTTTTGTCATCTGTTTATCTGTTAATTTTTCTTCTAAAATAGGAGAATATCTTAATAAATTGATAAGGTTTTTTGAATTTGAACTATTTAACACTTGTGAAATCGTATTTTTTTTTGCTGCTCTATTTCATTAGAAGATGTGAATTGTAAATTATATCTTACCTGATAATTCATCAAAAGCAGAGAGTTTTCTAAATCTGAATTATTAGTAATTTCTTTCTTAAAATTATCACAAAAGGTTTTATCCATAGCTACTGATAAACTCGGAACTATTTTAGTAAATAATTCTTTTAAATAGCCAGATGATGCGTTTATTTTTTCAACTATAGTATTATCGAGAATAATGTCTTCAAATGCGTCTTTATATCCTTTTATTAGGTCTTCTTCATAATTTAATAGTTCTTGATACTCCAAATCAAATCTATCGTCATAATTAGATATATCTGAATATTGATTTTCATAAAGCTTGGCTTTAATTTCATCTATATTAATTTCTTTCAATTAAATTCTCCTCTTTAAACATAGTTTATATAATAACATAAAATTGAATATCATAAAATATTTGACAATAATATATTTTATAATGTATTATATTAACATAATAAATTCTCGGGGCTAGTTATGGCATAGTTTTAAAACTAAACACTCAGTGTGGGCTATAAATCCTTATTACGGGGATTTTTTATTTATTGTATTGACTATTGAAAACCAATGTGTTATAATAGTTTAATTAAGTTTTATCGAGGTAGTAAATGGAATTAAATGCTGAACAGAAAAATGTTGTTTTAGATCATGATGGAATTATTTCTGTTGTAGCAGGACCAGGTTCTGGTAAAACACGTGTTTTAATTGAACGAATTGACTCAATATTGAAGAAAAATAAGGGTATTAAACCTTGGGAAATATTAGTTATTTCATTTACGAATAAAGTAAAACAAGAAATTAAAGCACGACTATATGCTAAAAATCCATTTTTAGAATCTGTTGAAGTTCATACTTTTCATACATTCGCAATTAAATATTTGAAAATTTATGCAGATTATGTTGGTTTACCTAAAAACTTCATGATTCTTGATGATGAGGGTGAGCATATATTAATGGAAGAAGTATATCAGCGCATGGATATTGATAAAAAAATTGTTAAAATTCGAGAAATGGTTAATTTGTTAGAAAACTTTAATAATAATTTAACAAATGAAATTCCTGATGAATACTTATCTAAAATGCCTCAAATTAATGAAATTTTTAATGAAGTTAAACATTTAAGAGGCTATTTGTCATTTGATGATTTATTGCTATATCTTAACCTCCTTTTAAATTCTCCTGCTGGCTCTATTATAGCAAAAAAATTAAAATATATTATGGTTGACGAAGCACAAGATTTAAACAAAACTCAATTTAAATTTATTCATTTACTTAAAAATATAGGTGTGTTAAATATTTTATTGGTCGGAGATTTAGATCAAGCTATTTATGAATGGCGTGGAGCTTTGCCAGAATTATTTAAGGGATTTTATAATAATTCCAAACAACATGCACTTGCAATTAACTATCGAAGCACTCCAAATATTATTAATAAATCAAATAGTTTAATTAAACATAATACTGATAGGGTAAATGTTAATTTTAGAACAGTAAATGAGCCTTCTCACGAACCATTCTTTAAAATGTTTAATCGAAGAGATGAGGAATTAGATTTTGTTGGTAAAACAATTTCTAATTTATTGAAAAATGGGACTAAGCCTTGCGAAATTGCGATATTATATCGTTCTAATTTTTTGACAAGTGTTTATGAACGTTATTTGATGAAATATAATGTTCCTTATTTTATTTATAACGGTACTGAATTTTATCAACGCAGGGAAATTAAAGATGCATTGGCTTTTTTAAAGGTTATTTATAATCCTGCTGATGAAATTTCATGGCAAAGAATTATTTTAAATCTTGAAGGTTTTGGCAAAGTCGGATTTACTAAAATAAAAAATACTGCTGGGGCTAATTTTTTCGATAAAATTTATACTGCATATGTCAATAAAAAAGTACCCAAGAAAAGCTTGGAACTAGTAAAAATTCTTTTAGATACTTATGAAGAAATTTTTCAACACTTAAAAACAGATAAATATAGTAATATCGTTAATTTATTGGTTGGAAAACTAAATATAACTAAGTGTTGGGATGATGAAAGCTTTGAAGATCGAATGGAAAATTATAATGAGTTATTAAGACTAATGGACGAAAGTTATAATGATGGAAAAACCCTTGAAGAATATATTGACAATATTAGTTTATATACAAACCAAGATGAAAATAAAAACAAGGATGATTGTGTTAAAATGATGACAATGCATTCTTCCAAAGGATTGGAATTTGAAAATGTTTTTATTGTCGCTACTTGTGATGGTATAATACCTTCAGCAAGAAGCTTATCAAGCGAATTTGGCTTGGAGCAAGAAAGACGTTTAATGTATGTTGCAATGACAAGAGCTAAAAAAAATCTATTTGTGTTAGCATCTCCATTTGAACAGTGGGGGAGTATTAGCCATAATAGAGCAAGTCGATTTGTTATTGAAGCGGAATTATTTTAGGGAAATATAAATGGCTGTTCAACAAAGTTCAACAAAAGTTATTTTTGATATGGAAACTTTTAATTTAGAAAGTCTTTTTTGTCTTGCTCTATTAATTAGCTTTAAAGAAATTGAATTAAAAGCAGTTACATTGTATCCAGGTACACTTGAACAGGTTGGGGTCGTTAGAAATTTACTTGAAAAATTAAATATAAAAAATTGTTTAATTGGCGGTATTACTCAAACAAATAAAGAACGAATTAATAATCTTGCTGAAAAACTATCTTTATTACATGGTTATGATTTATCAATGGTTGATAAGTCATATTATAATTATGTTTCTGCAAAAAAAGATTATGCTGATAATACTCAGCAAAATATTATAAATGAAGTCATTAAGAAAAATAAAAAGGTTCATATTTTATCTGGTGCTCCATTACTTAATATTTCTAATGCGATTATTGCCAATAAAGAGTTTAAAGTTGATAGATTATTTATTCAAGGCGGATATATTGGAAACAATTTTGAAAATAATGATTTAGATACTGTTTTTCAGAGAAAAAAATCATGTTATAGTTATAATGTGAATGAAGACTATAAAGCTTTTGAATTTATTAAAAACAATAGTAGAATGTTTAATTCTATTGTTATGATCGGACGAAATATAACGCATAAATTCAACTATGATTTGAAATTTCATCGAGAATTTTTTAAGTTGAAACATTTAAATAAAGCAAATGAGTTTATTTATAGTGGAATGGCTGCTTTTTTATTTTCAGAAAAGAAATCAATGGAGTGGCGAAATTCTTTAATGGCTATGATAGCTCGTGGAACAATAAAATTACCATCTTTTAATTTTAATGAAAAACATCCTTATACCCCCATACCAATTAAAGTTAATAAGGTACGTGGCTTAGTTCATGAAGAAGTATTTTCAGAAATAGATTTTCATTCTAATATTTTTGGAATAGTTAATACTAATATTGAGCGAATTATAAAAATTAATACTAACGAAAATTTACATAAAAACATTTACGCACTTGGAAACAAGGGAATTAAATCAACTTCTGAGGATTTGGAAGTATCATAATGAGAGGAATATAAATGAAATTAAGAAAAATTATTATATCACTTGGAATTTTTACGATTTTATCAGGATGTTCAACAATTGCATCAAAATCATCTAAACCAAACATCGAAAAATATCCGAGTGGTGATGTTTTTACGACCAATATTTATAATGTTTCAATCTATAAATTAAATATGGATGATTATTCACAATTATCTAATTTTTTAACATTGAGTAATGGCTCTCCTGTCATTAAGGATGAACAATTTATTAGCGGAGCAATTAGCGTAAATAATTATAATTCTATTGATGTATTAATGTTTTTAGACAAGAATGCAACTCTAATGGATAAAGGAAGTCTTTTCTGTCCTTTTGATCAACTGCAGCAATCATTATTGACTAAAACCTCAGATGGATGTTCATATAATTCAGTTAAACATTTAATAAAATCAAATAAAGTTGGTAAAGAAGTTTTATTTGAAGATTATTCATCTGGATTTTGGGTGTATGGAGACCAATACTTTTCTAATGATGAAAGTGGTAATTTCTTAGTAGGAAATTATCTTTACTGGAAACAATCTATATTAAATACTTCTCATAAAAACATTACTTCAAACGATCAATATTTATTATTAAATTATAAAAATAATAGTTTATTAAATAGTGATACTATTATTAATTTAGTACCAGCAACAAACTATTATAACAAACCTTCAAACGACTATTATAATAGCTCGACTAATTACGCTACTGTTATTCGAAAATCAGAATTAAAACCTGTAAAAATTACATATAACAAGCCCTATTTTCACAAAGATAGTAGTTATTCTTGTGCTATTATAGATGCTTTCAAGGAAGTTAATTATACTAAAAATGATGTTACATATATTAAATTTGCAACTGATTGTGATGAAAGTAATTTTACAGCAAAAGATTTTAATGGAAATGTGATTAACATGTATAAATTTAGAGAAAATTATTATGAAGTAGAAAGTAGTAATTTCTCAATTAATTTAAAAGAAGATAAAATATTTACCGTTAAGGATTATGATAATGCTGAATAATATTTTACAAAAATTAAAAGATGCAAAAATAAATAATGAATTTAATCTTTCTTTAAGTAAAGAAGAGGGATTAATATTAGGACAATATTTATGTGAAAACAATTATGCTAATTATTCTGATTTATATCGTCAGATCGTTGAAAGTAATGATGAAATATTAACAATTAATTTTTTTGAATCTGGTGATTTATCATTAAATTAGGAGAAAAACATGAATAAAATTATATTATCAATGTTAATCATATCTGCAACTTCAATAGTTTTCGCCGAACAACAATATATTTCTGGAAATAGTAATAGCTATTATAATAATCCTTATGGAGACGGAGTTTGGTCTGGTAATTCAAATTTATTACCAACTCCACCTCCGCCAAAAGTTCAATCAATGAGCGATTATTCTGCGATTAGTGGAGATAATCGTGAATCATATAATAATATCTCGAATAATTATTAATTTACTTTTTTGTGGTATAATTAAAGATAATAATTTTAATAAGAGGATTTTAATATATGGAAACCAAAAGTCAAAATTTACTTTTAATCAAACCGAATGCTATGAATGCGGGATTTAGCTCTCTTGTTTTAAAAGAGATTGAAAGCCAATTTAACATCGATAAGCTAGAGTTAATTAAATTTACTAAAAAAGATAGTAAAAAATTTTATGAATCGGCTTATCAAGGACATATCGATAAATATGGTAAAGAAATGGCTGATGATATAAGTAATAGACTTGCTAATTTTATGGCATCAGATAAAATGATGTTTTTATTAATTTCTCCAAAAATGCAAGAACATATCGGGTTAAACAAGGAAGTATTTATTGAGGTATCAAGAGCATTTTCAGAAAATTTAAGAGAGAGATATTTGCAAGATCATGAAGAATTCAAACAAGCGGCAAATACAATTCATTGTTCGGATAGCCCAAAAGCTTTTGATGATGATTTAAAAAATATTCAATCTATTTTAAAAACTTTGGAATCAAAGAAATTAACTCCATTAGCAAATAAAAATGTTGAAAAAAGTATTGTTGATGCCATTTCAGACGTTTTAAAGTTGGAAAATATAAGCAATTCATCAATCAATTTTTTGAAAAAGACACAAGAAATTGCAAAAAAAATAGTTTTAAAACCAGATTTAAAAAATGAAAAGATTATGTTATCTTCATATATGCAATTAATTGATCAAGGAATTAATATTAATAACAATTACTCTTTTAAGAATGAAAAATTTGAGCGAAATTTAGGATTTATGAATGGTAAACTTGGAAGTGATTTAAATGGTGATAAGGCAGGAGAGAGATTAAAACAATTGGCAAAGGTTTATACTGCGATAACTAATAGAGATATTAATCAAAATCATTCCAAATCGTCAAATGAAATTGAGAGATAGAAAAAGAAGAATATAATATTCTTCTTTTATTTTATGTTAAATTATCAAATTCTTCTTTTGTTAAGATAATTTTATATTGTAAAAGAGAGTTGTTTTTCCCCATAACATTATTTGGAATCATTCCACTTATATCAATGAACTTCGTTAATGTCTTTTTATTATCTGGATTATCATACATATATAATGATTGACTTAATATTTTGATATCTTCTGACAAAGTTCTTTTTTCTGATAAATCAATATGATTTTTAGCTTCTATTAGGACGTACAAGTCAGCATGTTCTATATCCAGCAAATTTTTAAATTTCATTCAGCAAAACTTTCTGTTAAACATCCATTTGACATAATGTAAATCTTTGGTAATTTTAAAGCAATTAATTTTGCCAAAGAACATGAAACTAACATTCCATTTCCATCATGAAAAATAGGTACAACCTTTTTTAGTTCGTCAATTTGTTCGGTTAGTTTTTCTACAGGAATATTAATGCTATTAAATTTAGAATTAAGCTTATTAACAATAAATTTTTTCTGTCGAATATCAACTAAACAAGCATTCTCTTCCTTAATTCCACCATTCATTAATTCGTTATAATTACTCATATTAATCATAATAACTTCTGTCATATTATTCTCCTAAACTGTTAGTTTTGTTAGCTTTATTTTTTTGATCTTTAATTGCATTTAATTTCTTTTCAATTTCATTTATATGGCGTAATTTGTAATCATCATATAATTCCATATTTAAAACATTTTGTGGATTTTTAGGGTCGTATATTCTATTTATTTCATCCCATAAATATTTTTTTTGCCAATTTTCATATACTAAATATTTATTTTCAAGCATTTGTTCAGCCAAATATTTATAATCTAAAACTTCAAATCCTGAACTTGACGAGAGACTTGGCAAATTAATTTTAAGACTTTTAGAAATTTTATAGGTGTATTTTAAATAGTTATCTCTATCCGTCATAGTCAATCCGTTGATTTTATCTCTAGAAGCCTTTAAATCAATATTACAAGCTTGCATATTTTCTTCACTATAATAAATACTATTATTTTTTGAGCAAATACTATCTGGATCTAAAAAATATGCAGATAATATCATATAATAATAAAAATTCTTTGTATCATTACTTACAATACTTGGATTATTATTTAAATTGCTCATAGTTATAAATAAATATTCATTGGCATACTCTGCATCAGTTACACAATCTCTTAAAATTATATTTTTATCTTGTCTAAACATTTTTTGGCATATAAAAGATATTTGATTTTTTTCTAAAATACTCCGAGATAAAACATTTTTTGTATCAGTGTTGGTAATAATAGCAGAAATGTTATAATCACCCATCTGATTATTTATAATATACTCGCTGCCGAAAATGGTTGAACTCACATTCATTAATACATTATAGTTTTTTAAATTGGTTTGGATTGAATCTAAATTAGTAATATTGATAGAGTTTAAATCATATTTAAAAAAGTCATTTGAACGATCATTGCTTAATTTTTGAAATGTGTAATAATTAGTAATGTTTTTTAAAAATTGTAACTTATTCGCACTAAGATATTTTTTTATGGGAATATAATTGCTATCCTCAATATAACCCGATTGACCTTTTGATTTAAATAAATTTAATTTATCTAATTCATCAATTTTGTTTTTTGATAGATTTGGGTCTTTTAAAATAATTGTATTTACATTTTCATATGATGTGATGTCTTTATTGTTATCTTTCATATAAAAAACATTGTAAAAAAGCAAGAATAAAGCACTTAAAATAAACAATGGAAATAAAAACTGATCAACTTTTCCTTTCGGATAAAATGATTTTATAATATTAAAAAATTTTTTCATTGACCTTTTTTCCTTTGATATGGTAGTTTAAACATATTCTTTGTATTTGATTTTTTTTGTAAAGCAAATAAATTCTTTTATGAATTTGCCACCTACCAGCATTTTTAAATAAGGGGTTAAATCTATCATTAATAAGTTCAAATAAAAGAAATATTCTACTAAGGGTAATGTAATCATATTTTTTTGCAAAAGGATATTTTTTTATAACATAACTTGAAAATTCTTCTAATTGATGAGCATCAAAATTTTTAAAATATTTTTGAGCTTGAATTAAATAGAAATCTTTTTTACTTAATAAAGTCGTTAAACTGTCTATGTGATTCTTTATTTGAGAAAGTTTTTGATTTTTACGATTAAACTTGTCTTGTGTCTCTTTTATAGTTTTTTTATAATGAATCTTATTTTTTAAGGACTTTATTCTTTGCTTTATTTTATCGATCCATTCATTCTTTAACAAATTTAAATTCATCTTTAAATATCTCATTTTCCAAACATTGATTAAGTTGGCTTATAAACATATCTTGTTTAATCGCTATTCCTGTTAGAATAAAAGTTTCCGTTAATTTATTCATATCAAAAACAAATTGCATTTCATTTTGATAATCAATATCATAAGATTCACCATAAACAGACAATAATTCTTTTTGAATTGTATTGAACTTTTTATTCAATAATCTTCCGAGAACGAGATTAATCATTTCTCTTCTAGCTTCATTTTTGCCAGAAATTCCTACGCCTTCTTTTGTTGGAATAAAAAAGTATTTTTCTCCATCATTAAATAATGCTATTACCTTACCATCTTCTTTATTTATAATATCCATTTATTGCCCCTTATACAAAATACGTATTATTAATTTTATTAAATTTAATTATATAATTACATTGAGAGTTTACTATAAGTTGGTTTCTTTTAACCATGCTTAATTCTTCATTATTGTTTTTTAAATATAATTCAATTAAATTCATGTCAGAAACATTATACATGTAATTAAATCTTTTAACATCTAATATTTCTGAAATTGAGGCTAAGTCTCCATCAGATTTTTTTAGATTAATTAGATCTAATTTAGAACCAATATTCAATCTCTTTTTAGCTCCAGTTTTTTTAACCCCAGAAAAATATATAAATTTTTCAATAAAATCTGTTGAATTTGTGTAAAATAATCCTTCGTGAGAAATAATTTTATTAGTCAATAAATCGTCTTCCGTTACTTTATTTGTGTCTAACACATATATCCCATTATATTTTTTGAATAATCTTTTTGATTGATATTTATATTTTATATCTTGAATATTCCTTAAAGATAATTCCAATCCCCATTCTTTTTTAATCCAGTAAGCTATTTCATCTTCATTGCAATAGGGTAAATATAAATAAATCAGAGAAATTAATAAATCTAAATTTTTATCCGCCTCGATATTTGAGCTACCCAATCTTAGATGATTTTCATCGGAAATAGTTTTTCTGGTTTTAATAATGTGGTTTATTTTATAAATATCGCTCAAGTCTTTATGTAATACAATGTCTGTGCTCATAGTTCCTCATTTCAATTGATAATATGAGTAAAAAAATAAAAGTTGGGAAAATATACCAACTTTTCCCAATTCATGCCTATTTTGGGAATGTTGGGTAAATAACTTGACTTTGTAAAATTATTTTAAAATCTTTTTACTTTTATATAATAACACAATATTAAATCAAAATAAAAAAATAGTCAAATAAAACTTAAAAAACAAAAAAAGAATTTTTTCAAAACGATAAGTTCTTGATTTTTTATCCAGTCGTACTTTCATTATTACTTTCACAAAATAATATAAAAAAACACACGTCAATAAACATGTTTAAATCATATTTATTAACGCTAATGTGGTTTATTGAAGTTTTACAAAATCAAATTTATTGTTGGCTAACAATGTAAATATTGTCTTTTGAAGTTAATAACTTGAACTTCAAATTTTCTAAGATTTCGTCAGCCATTAAATTTAATTCTTGATTGTCAGCAAATAAATCAGAATCAATTGAATTTTTTAAGTTATTAAAAACATCAATACTTGAAAAACTTGAATACTCTTTGTCTATTTGGAAAGGAGTATAAGAATTAATATTCGATAATTTCTTAAATCTTGCGAATAATTCTCCATCTTTGTCATTTGGTAACTTGTTTAGTTGCATTAAAATACTATTTTCATAAGCTTTAATTCTAAATGTATGACCTTTATAATGATAATATTTTGTTTTCAGAGTTCTCATCCTTTTTAATAAACTACTTTTAATCTTCTTTTCCAAAGCATTAAAAGTAGCTTTGTATAAAATTCAATTTTATCTAATGAATCCATTAACTGGTTTTTGCGATTATTAACCAATAGATAGCTTAATGCCTCACCACTGAGTTTTAATCTTAATGCTATTAAGTTATTTTCTAATTTTTTGATTTTTTTCAGCAATAGTTTATTTAATTGAGAAGTTTCTTTTTTACTTAAAATAATTTCCATTTTACTGCAAGTGCCATATAAAATTTCTTTTTTATAGCCTGATTTCTTAATCAATTTTAAAATCATGTGCGCCTTTGTGGAGGAATACTCACCTGTTAAATCGTCTTTTTCCTTTGTTTGAAAAGCATAAAGAGTTAAATCTAATCCCATATTTATATATATCCTTTTATTATATGTAATATTATACCATAATCAGCTATTGAAAGTCAATAGTAATTTACTCGTTCCAAATTGATTAATTTTGATATTGGTAATTCTTTTTCCAATTCAATAACTTTTCTTTTAAGTACGAACATCAAGTGGGCGGATTCTTCTCTAGTAAGATCAATTTCTTTCTTTTCTGTCGTTTCGTAATCAATTTGTTCATTGTAACCAGATTCTTTCAATAAATTCAATACTTCAAGAGATAGATCTGATGGACATTTAATAGAAAAGCAAGGTCTTTCTCTATTAAATGTCATTTGTTTAAATGAATATATTTTTAATTTTAGTGACATATTTTAATCCTTTTAAAATTACATTGCTTAATATTCACTCTTATTAAATAAGTTATTACGCATAATTTATATATTTAAATATCTAAATGTGATATTTTGTCACCAAAAAGAATTTTGTCGTTATCTAATTCTGTTCTCAACCATTCAATGCTTTTGTTTTTTAGAATTTTGTTATAGCGTCTTTTATCTGATTCAGAACCACCGAAACAAAAAGACCAGATTTTAACTAAACTATCAATTATTTTTTGTTTTTCACTATTGCTTGTTTGAATTTTAGTAATTTGTTCCATGATTTGTCTCTTTCAAAATTAATTTATTATTTTTACTAAGTATTTTTCTAACTTAGTAAGATATTATACCACATAGTGGCTTTAAAGTCAATGGTTATTAAACATATTCTATTAAAGACATATTGATTTTGGATCACTAATGTGATATAATTATGTATGAAAACAAAATATATCTTTCCTATGTTTATGGCATTTTCTTTAAATTGTTATGCTAGTTATTCAATGACTAATAGTGATTGTTTAATTGCTAATTCATTTAAAGAAGCAAATACAGCAACCGATAATGAAAAAAGTTTAGTTAATAATGTTGTTTTAAATCGAGCATTGTTAAAAAACACCAATATATGTAAAGAGGTATTTTCTAAAAACCAATTTAGTTGGACAAAGAAAAAACATAAAAAATTAGTATTTGAGAATAAATATAAAATGATGGAATATTATAATATCAAGTATTCTAATTTTAGAAAGTTGGAGAATATAGCAACAAGAAACATTTTGGATTATTCAGGCGATTTAAAGTCAAATAGTCCATCATCAGCATTAATGTATCATGATAAGTCGATAAAACATTTTCCTCATATAAAACGCTCCAAATTAAAAGTAGTGTCTAAACAAAAAGATTTCATTTTTTATAAGACAACTCAATTAGCCATGAAATAGAAAAAAGACCCAATTAAGGTCTTTTTATTTTTTAACTAATAAATGTTTAATTGCTTTTATGGCATTTACTTTGGTTAGATGTATTCCAAAAGGTGTAAGCTGGATTTGATTATGGTATTTTTCCATTGCTTCAATATTCAGCCAAATATTCTCTTTCTCTATTTCAGTTAATTCATTATTTGATAGCTCTTTAAAAAGCATTTCTGTATCTTTAAAGTATTTTTGTAATTTTAGAGAATAATCTTTACGTAGAATAATTTCATCTGTTCCGACTAAATAAACCCAAGCAGATTGATTTTCTATAACTGCTGATTTCTTATCATAAATCCAAAAAATATCTTCTTCATTCTGGTTTGCTAAGATGAAATCTATAATCGTTGGTGCATATTCAATTTCGCTATATTTAAAACAAATCTTATTTCCATAAATATTCAGCTCGTCGTTTTTAAAATTATCTCCTGTTTTTAAGAATCCAAGATCACACAGTGTTTTTGTGGATAAAACTTTATAGTATTCCATGTTTTAGGCTTTCTATTTTTATAAATTTTATATACTGTATTATAGCATAATTAAATAATAAAAGCAACTGTTATAGTTGCCTTTATTTATAAATCACTAACCTTGGGTGTTTTACTTGGTTGACTATTAAAATACCGATCAATAGGGTACGTTATTGCAATAATAATTAAAACTCTTAATAGAATATAGCATGTTGATAGCCATGTGTGAATGTCCCAACTAATAACATTAAAAACTAACACACATGCAAAAGCTATCATTGATGTGGATAAAATAATACTATTAAAACGATTAAGTATATTTGTTTGATTAAATTTTAGCATTTGTCCTCCAGTTAAAATTTAACTTTAACATAATATTTCATAAAAAGCAAAAATAAAGCCACAATTTAATTTGTGGCTTATTTTTTAGAAAACTCTATAACAATTTTCAATCATTTCTAAATCTTTTGAAGTAGAAAAAACAACTTCTTTACGTGATGAACTATGAAATCCTTGCTCACTTAACCAATTTAATAAATAAACATGTAATTCCAATTTAGGCTCTGCTAAAATAGCTGCTTCGTATTTAGCTTTCATATCTAATGGCAATAAAAGAAACACACTACCAATTTCACGTCGAGCATAAACAGCAAACAAATCAAGATTTTTTAAACTGTAATTAATGAAAGAGTTTGTTGATTGAATATTTTTTTCGAATTTTGTCATGATAAGTTCTTTATAAATAGTTAAAAATTTGTTGAGTAGGTTTTCCTACTTAGTAAGATATTATATCATACAATATCTATGTTTGTCAAGTACTTGTGATTAATATTTAATTATTCTTCGTTTAGACACTCTTCACATGCATTACATGAGAAGCAGTAACTACATCCACATTCATTTCCGCCACAGTCGCAACAATCATATGAATCTCCGCATTCTATTGGAGGATAATAAAGTCGATCAAAATCACTTCTTGAACCATCTTTTTCTTCCTGTTCAGTTCTTTTAATATGTTCGCACATAATAATATTTCCTTTTAGTTTTGATATATGGTCTATCAACCAAGTAAGATATTATAACACATAAAACAATCAAATGTCAATAGGTAAGTCATTATTTTCATTAAATATTATTAAAAAAAGACCCTTATTCGGGTCTTTAATTAGATAAATCTTTTAGCAATTGGCAACAATTCAGATTCAAATGCTTTTAATAAATTTTCTTCATCTTTCGCAAATAAATTTTTTACGCTATCATAATAATCTGTCATTACAACTCTTTTTTCAGGTGAATACTTAAAATGTTTTTTTAATGTTTCGTTTTCAAAAATCGAGTATTCTTTTTCAGCAGAAACTAACTCTCCATTAACTAAAACAGTAAGTGAGCTAATCCAACTATTTTTGTTTTTAACTAATCCAGAGACTTCATGAAACGAAAGAATCATCATAACATTTGAGTTGCTAATTTTAGTATTTAAAACTACTGATGAATTAATATTATCGTTTGAAAGAAATTTAATTGTAGTCATGAAAGTTAACCTTTTTATTAATTATATTGAGTTAGCCTTTCCAACTCAGTAATATATTATAACACAACAAAGACATAAAGTCAAGCATAATAAAGACTTAAAAATATCCGATTATTTAGATGTATTTTTATGATATTTCTTATCAAAGAAATATTACTCTTACTCATTGTCATTGTAATATTATTACTTTATGTTAATTAAAAATTCCAAGACATTTAGATTTCTCTTCATATAAAAAAATATTCGCTTCAACAGCGTCAATTTTATTTTTCAATTTTTTAATCTCAGATTCAAGTAAAATTTTATTTCTTGCAATAAACATTTTTTGAATTTTCATCAATTCACTACTTAAATTATTTAGGAATACTACACTTAAAATATAGGTTTTTCCAACTCTAACTTCATGAGGATTAATTACATTATGAATTACATTATCAAATTCACTTAACTTATTCCCAACTTCACCCTCTGCTTTAAAATGAACATATCTAAAATCTTCAGAAAAGCCGATAATGGTTTGTTTGTGGATATAATCATTGTCAAAACTATCATAACAAATTTCAACTTCTTGATTTAATAATTTTTGTAAACTTCCAAACATAATAACACTTTCTTTTTAATAATATTAAAATTATAACTCTTCAACTTCTTCAACAATAACGGTTAAGCCAGCCTTGGTTAAAAATTCTTGTAGAGCTTTCGGTTCATAATCGAAATCATTATAGCTACCATAAAAAATACACTCACTACCTTTTGAAATTTCCATCATTTCCATATCTTCTGAGTATTGAATTGCAATTGTTGTTTCTTGCGTCATATTATTTCCCATTAGTTTGGTTTAAAATTTTGTGAGCTTTTTTAAAATAAGCAACATTGTTAGTATCTTCAAATATGTAGCCAAATTCACCCTCTGGATAATTTTCTTTATTGAATTCAGATGAGTTAATAATTATAGGATCTGTTTTAGCAATATTATCAGAAATTTCCTTTAATGCTTTTCTTCCAAAGCAAACATACTTTTGTGGATTATGGGTAAATTTTTCTTGAACTATATATATTTTCATTTTTATTCTCGATTTAAACAAATAATTTTTTCAAACCAGCTAATGTTTTAACTTTTTTCAATTGAACTGCTAACTCATCTGCAAAACGAATTTCAACTTCAAACTTGCTTGCACTTCCAGCTTCTTGAGAAATTAAATTAAAATAACGAATTTGAATACCTTTTTCAGTTTCAAGATTAAATAATTCATTAGCTTGTTGAGTAGTTCCAGTCAAGATTTTTTGAGTTGAAGCCATTTTATTTCTTTCATAAGTTATTTGTTATTTTTACTAAGTCCTTCTTTAACTTAGTAATATATTATACCATGTAATATTAAATAATGTCAAGTGCTTATTGTTAAATATTACTTGTTTATGTTAATTAAAGTGAAATACTTAATCTATTTTAAAATAAATTAAAACATTGTTTTGTCTCTCAATAATTTTCAATAATTCTCGAAAAGCTTCATTAATTAGGGTTGTATTCGTTTGACAATATGGAGAATGTGATACAATTTTATCGCTAATAGATAAAAATAACCATTCAAAATAGGTATGTCCTGTAGAATTAGAGCCTATAAATAAATTATTGTTTTGCATGAATTGTCTGAAGATGCAAAAATCACTAAAATCATCAAATGGCAATTTATTTTGAATTGCATAGTAATCTTTTTCATCTAAATATAATAACTCATCTAATGATTTAAATAAATTTTTATTTGGGGCAATAAACTCTTTAAAAGAATCAAAGTCTTTAGATGGATCAAAATCATCTTCAATTAAATAGAACTTAATATTATACTCCGCTAGAAATTCATTAAGTTTGAATTTTTTCCAGAGATTTGTTTTTGGCTGTATTACAACTAATTCTTTTATATTCCACATATTTTAATAACCTTTAAAATAAATTACCAGTTTCTACCATTTTTTACTGCCAGTAATTCTTGTTCTGCAAATTCAATGTATTCTTTACTCTTGATTTTACCAATTTCAGTTCTAGCTTTTTCTGGGTTGTGGTGATCTTTAACTTTTGCTAATTTATTTTCATATCTTTCAACTAATTCTTTTTGTGTTCTCATTTTGAATACCCTTTTTATAATTACAACAATATTGTAACATAAATACAAGAAAAAAGCAACTATTTTAGTTGCTTTTTTGAGTTAGTTAAATATTCTTCATAATTAATTTCAAAGTTTTAATCTCCGATATATTTTCACTAACATTTTTTGCCTTGTATAATTTTCCCATTTGTTTTTTTAGTTCTTTCATCTGAGAATTTAATTCAGCTAATTTAATGTCGGCTTTATTTTGAATTTTAATTATTAAGTTACCAGCTTGAACCAATTTACGGTTTTTAGTAGATCGAGCGAATGAAATTCGATTATTTAATCGTTTTGTTCGTTCTTGATTGTTTTTATCCATCTTTAAACCAAAAGAATGATGACAAAAACCAGTTTTACCAAATCCAGTAAATTTTGGGGCAAGGTTTCTTAAATTTAATGACATTTTATTATCAGGAAAAATTCCAACTGCCTTAATAATTGAATAACGTTGATTTAAAAAATCATTACCAGTATAAAGAATTGAGGTTGTGAAGTTTTCAGGAGATTCTTTAAACTGTTCAACAAATTCAGCATTTGAAGAGGCTGTGAAATATGAATCACCAATATCAACAATTCCAGCTGATTGACTAAATGCTCGTGTTCCAATATAAAATTGACCAGTAATTGAGTTCACTACTTTATAAACGTATCCAGATTGGTTTAAGTATGACATAATGTTATTCCTTAGTGTTTTGTTATTAAATTTAAGTCAAATAAGTTTGATAAATGAATTTCTAAAATGGATTCTTGTTGAGCTGAATGCAAAGGCAAAACAAAAAAATAGTTTTGTTTATTCGATGGCTTTACCAATTCGTAAACATTACAAAATTTGTCGATGACTAATTTATTTAAATACATATTTACTTTCCTAAACAATAAATGGTTAATGATTAATAACTGATTTATATAGATATTATATCACATTGCCGTTAAATAGTTAATGACTTTTATTGAAAATAATGCTTTACATTCAGTAATGTAATGTGCTATAATTGTGTTATATTTAAAATTATGTTTCAAAGAAAATGGTGTTTTTGTAGAAATAGAGTTAAAATTAATTAACTCTACTTGATTTTTAAATAATATCAGAAATATTTTTTACTATTTCCAAGTGTTTTTTTGATTGAGCTTTTCCAGATACATTCATTCTAATAAATTGTTCAATTACTTTATGATCAGGAGTGTTTTCCTTAATTTCTGAATAATTAAATAATTGATGGTCAACAAATTTCCTTTGGGCACTTGAAGATAAATCAGCGAAGTAATTTCCAAATGAATCTTTAAATTTATTATGAATAAATTCTACAACGGCATTTAATCTTTGTTTACCATCAACTACATCACGCCAAAAAGGGTTTTTGATTCCTAGTTTGTGCAGAGATTCATTTTCGTGCCAATCTCGGTTTCTAATTATAATTAATCCGCAATCTACTTTATTGTAGATGCTGTTAATTAAAAATTGTTTATCTTTCAAAGACCAACAAAAATCTCGCTGATAATATTCAACGTCATTGTTTTTATTTAAAACATATGGATTCCAATTTAAATCTTGAATAATAGTTCCACCAATATCATATTCAGGTCTTTTTTCAAGAAGTCCTAAATTTGACAAAATAGAATCAAGTGAATAATTTTTTTGCACTAAAATATCTTCTTTCAAAAATGGGTCTGCTCCAATTTGAGATGAAGACTTTGAAGAAATATCTTCAAGATGAACTAAAAACGCATAAGAATTATTTGAATAATTTGACACTTTATTCAAATAATATTCATCTTTAACTTTACAAAGATAAGCGGTATTTTCTTCTTTATTGATAGATAGAATTTTACAGAATTCTAATTTATCATCATTATTGTTTTTAATAAAAGAATTTAATACAAAAACAGACATTCCAACTTCATAGGGTTGAGTTTGATAATCTTTTATCAATGATTGTTTTTTTTCACTTAATGTTCGTTTAATAAAAATATTATTTTTCATTAGATTGTCTTTTTTAAAATTTAATGTACTGTATTATAACACTATTTAATATATTTGTCAATCACTTTTAATGAAAATCATAAAAAAAGAGGTTGTAAAAACCTCTTTAATCCCAATTTAACTACCACTACTACCTGTAATAATGTCATAAATCTGTTCTCTTAAAACATCGTAATCTTCTTCTGCTCCAGATTTCGTATCTTTTTGAACATAAACTTTTAAATTATTGCAGTTTTCAAGATAAGGTCTGCAAGCAGACCATAAAACTGGTTTAATTTGATCAATTCTATTAAAAACATGAAGCTTGTGGTCTCCGCCTTCTTGTTCATAAAATCCCCCCTCATAATATTCAACTACAATTCTTTGTTCGCCGTTATCTTCTTTGTCATTAATTCCTTCGACAATATCATCAGTAATTTCAATATGAATATTATCTGCTGATGGGAAAATAAATTCAATGTATTCTTCATAATCAGATTCATATTCCATTAATTCTGAATACGTAATTAATTCTATTTTTTCTGGATCAGATTTATCATCGGTCTCAGAGATTAAAAAAGCCTTATTGTGAGCCGAACTATGTTCTAATTCAGGATTGTATTCTGAAACAGCGATATTAAATGTAATCTTTGCAATCATTTTAAGCCCTTTGTAAAGTCAATTAATTGTTCATCTGTTAAACAACCAAACACGTAATATGGTCCAGCAAAACCCGTAGTAAATTCTTCTGTGTTTTTGCGAAATCTCCAATTAGCTCCCTTTGCTTTTTGTTTAGTTAAAAAGTCATAATATTCTTTTGTGCAATTAGTTCTTTGACCTGACTCGTTTATAAAGAATAACTGATAACAAGCAACAAAATTTTTAATTTCAGATTTCAAAGTTAATCTGGTGTTATCAATTTTAACTTCATCACTTGCCATTCTAATTACTGTTATCATTTTTATTTCCATTTTAAATAAGTTATTGTTTAATATAGAAGTATTATAGCACATCAACGCTTACATGTCAATGGTTTTTATTAAAAAACACAACTTTTTATACAAGTTTTTAACAAAAATTTGACTTTTATGGTGCAGTGCAATATAATAATGAAACAACAGTGATATTATTAGGATTTTATTATTGAATAATAGGATCTTAATAATATTTTTTTTAATTAAAAAGGAAAAAATATGAAAACTAAATATATTTTAATGTTAATGGGTTTATCAATTTCATTAGCTTATGCTGGATCAAACTATAACAATCCAGATATAAGTTCAAAAGCTTATTCTGGTGCTCTTTTTACATCACAAAATGATTTAACCAATAAATCATCAGGTTATAATACCCGTGATAATAATGAGGTTAGGGCGGATACAAATAATTCACGATTATATTCAGGAGCTTGGTATTCCGATGAGAATAAATTAACGGGAAAAGCAGGAGAAAAATATAACGTTGGTAATACAAAGAAAGAAAACAACCCTAACGTTAGTTCTTTGGCTTATTCAGGAGCACAATTTAAAGAATAATTGAAAAATTTGACTTTTAAATTTTAAAATGAGAGAATATATTTCTACATTATTTTTTGGAGATATATTTATGGCAAAAGCAGATGAAACACAAAAGTTATTTGGAATTTATAATGATAAGGATGAGTTGAAAAAATTACATACTTATATTAAAAGTTATCGAGTTGCTGAATCAGAATTAAATGATGCAAAAGAAAAATTAGGTGCTGACCTAAAAGATATTGAAACATCAGTTAAAGAAACTTTTGGTATTAGTGCTGGAACATTTAAGCAAGTTCTTAAAGAAATTAGTATTTCAGAAGAAGAGAAATCAGTTCTTGAAGAACAACAAGGTGTAGTTGAGGATATAGCAAAAGATTATCCGTTCTAAAAAAGAAATAGCAGGAATAAAAACCTGCTATTTTATATTAACGTGTAGTTGATTTATTTTTTACATGGAACTAATTTAAGATCTTTCAATGTTAAAACAATATTAATTTGTCCAACTGTAATTAACAAACGAGAATTTTCTTTACTGATTTTAAGTATTTCAATTGGAAATAATTCTAAATCTAATAATTTGCAAACTGAATTTAATAATTTTTCTGATACATTATTAACTGTAACTCCCATTCTAGCTAAAACAATTAACATCTTTTCTTTTATTTTAAAATTATATAATGAATAGCAACTAATGTCAATATCAATTTTTTCAGATTCTAAAATAGCACTAGAAAATGATTTGCTAATAGAATTAGTGCGACTAATTAAGCTAATATTTTCAGGAATTTTATTTTCTAGCAATGTATCAACTAATTCAATTGCCAAATTTGTATTAGCTAAAAACTGTTTATTTTCTAAATCAATAATAACAGTACGATTTTTTGTTTGTTCTTTTAAAATAACTGAAATAATATTATTATATGCGTTAATTGATTGTTTTTGCATGATGTTCTTCTCGTGAAAAAAGTTAAGTATTTGTTTAATATAGAAGTATTATATCATAATACAATACAAAAAGCAACCTAAAAGATTGCTTTAATTTAATATTTAATATTTAATATTTAATAACAAATAACCATATGATACTCCATCTTATTATTAGTAAAGTAGGACATGCTTGCATTGTTTTTTTCTGAATTAATTTCATAGCTAAATTTTTCACTATTCCAATTAATTTCATATTTCATAATAATTTTTTTAAAGTAATTTATTGCCAAATCTTGATCAAATTTTTTCTTTGGATAAGTTGATAAATCATACTCTCTTTCTGAGAAAGTTGTTATTCTATCATCATTAAATAAATTGATTGAAAACGTAACTAACATTATGCTCATCCTTAACTAAAAAAATCATCAGTATAAACTAACAAATAACAATGAATTAAAATTATTATTAAATATCTAAGCAACTGGGATTAAAACAAATTTTTCCTTAATTTTTGGGTTTTCAGGGTAAATAAAGCTAACAAGTATTGAGTTAAGAGGATACCCATGTTTATTTTGATTTTTTAAGTTAATAATTTTGTGTTTTTGTTTTAACTCTTTAAGATTTACACCACTATTTGCACGTTTTTCAATTAAAATTTGAGCTAAATGTGATTTTGAAACGAAATCGATATTTCCTCCATCTAAATGTGAGTTGTGATTTTGACCGATTATTTTATAAACTGAATATTTTTCAGTAGTTTCTCGAATTTTTGACATATCAAATACATTTAAACTATTGGGCAAAAAAGTGTTTCCAACATTAATAACTTTATTTGTTTTAAAAGCAATATTATCAACAAATTTTTTAACACCATCTTCAATAACACTATGAACATGAAATAAATTATCACAACCCTCATAAAATTCGTAATAATCACCTGCATTTGTTAATTCGGTAGTTTTAGTTGCTTTAATGTATTTTGTCATAATATTTGCTTTATAAAATTGTTTGTATAATTACATTTCTTAATTCATTAAGATATTATATCATCTTTTTATAATTATGTCAAGCGATAAATTAAACTAATTCAATAAATTGAGTTAAGTAATTTGTTATTAATACTTTGGAGGTTGGAACTATAATATGCTAACAACAAAGCAAACTTTAACCCCATCCGAACTTATTAAACATATTGTTTTAAAATACCCAAATCTTACCGTAAATTCAATAATACATCTTCTTATCTTACATTTATTAACTATGACTTATTAAAACCTTACTTAGAGTTAACCAAACAATATGTATTAGATATTGAACAAGTTGTTAAGTACTATGATTTAGATCGAAAATTAAAATTACTTCTATGGGATGAAATTTAGTAAATGAATTGAGTTAGTTTCTAATTAAGTCCTAAAAACCCTTATTATTTTTAATAAGGGTTTTTTATTTAATAAATGATGGAATTTTTATTGACAATAAAAACCTTAGTATGTTATAATATCTTACTGAGTTGAAAAGAGTTTATTAAATTCTTTAATGAAAATATTATAACTAAATCGGAAATAAAAATGACTATTATATCAATACAATCAACAAAAACTTCATCTATAAAAGCTCGTGAATTTCTTAATTCTAAAAAAGCATTAGTATATTTTAATACTCCTTCAAAAAATAGCAATAAAGCAATTAAAATCTTTGGATATGGAGAAGGTTTTTATGCTGAATGGAATATTGAAGATAAAATACTTGTAGTTATTGGGCTAGAAAAATCCACCGATCAAAGTATTATGAGCTTGGGGATAAATTATCGGTTGCCAGCCTTGAAGAACGCTGGTTATTTCAATCATGCAATTATTGAAGTTGGTCATGAAAGAGTTAGATTAGCTCAAGCCGAGTCATTAAAATTAATAATAAAAAATTCAAAAAATCCAGACAAGCCGAGATTTAAACAATGTTCAGTTGTTGAAAACCAATCTGAGAAATTTAACTGTCTTGTTATTCATGAAACTTATTCGAATTACAAGTGGGTTATAGTTAATTTTTCTATGAATTATGGCACTGCTTTTTGTTATGCAAATTTAAATAATCAAGAAAATGCAGAATTTGGCGGTGTGAGATTTACTGATATATCTGAAATGTTTGGTCTTGCATCTGGGTTTGATGATAACAATATTATAACTAAAATTATTTCTTCAAAAGAAATTTTAACTGATGATTTTATTATGGAAATATAATAAAATAATTAATCAAAACAGTTGATTTATAGTCTAAATATATGTTATAATACGATATGTGAATTTTGAATTTTTTAAAATAGATTGGAAAAACTTTGAGTTGGCATATTAATCTTGACAATTATCAACCAGATATAGATTACTCTAAGGGAATGGAATTATTTTTAGAACATTTGGTTAATTCTAAAGGAATGACCTTATCCGCTAAAGATGCATTTAGGTATATTTCAAGTGATGGATTCTTTGAAATTAATTACTTTATAGATGATATCTATTTAACTGCATATTATACTACGGATAATGATGTTGAGGACTCATTTAGGGAAGATTCCTTTATTAGCTATTCAGATATTACGGAGACACTATTTTCACATTGGGATAAATATTCAACAAATCAATCACTAAATAATTTCTATTACCAAGAAATAGTTTCACTATTTAGTAAAATAGAATTAAAGAAAAATAAAATAATTTGACAAAGAAATTGATTATGATATAATAACGTTAACACAAGCCCTGACGCCTCTGATTTAAGCGAACTACGGGGCTTTCTTTGTTATTTATTTTTTAGGAGTAATATATGGAATTCTTATATAAATTTGAATGGGATTGTGGACGACAAGGAACTGTCACTGGTATTTTTGTTGCTAAAAAAGAAGAGATTGAAGAAGTAATTGGTAAAGGTGTTTATTTTGGAGAGATTTTAGGAAAACATTCTGAGGTATATGGAACACTTGAGGCATCAGAGTTTAAAATTCTTTCAGATGATCAAGATTACATTAAAAAAACAAAAGAAATCTTTGGAAAGACTATTCATGGATATAATCCATTAGATTATCTTAATGAAGATGAATAATTACTTAACAAAAAACTCTATAATGTGTTATAATATCTTACTGAATTTAAATAATATAAAAAGGTTTTAGTCATGAATATTAATGAAATAAAGAATGCAATAAAAAATAGTGTTTTTAACCGTGAAAATAATGAGTTATCAATTCCAATCACAAAATTGTCTGACTCATTAATGAAATATGTTTATTATTATATTCATAATGGTATTTTTTCTAGAATTGGTAATATCTCAACTGAAACGATGCCAAAATTTGTAGCGCCATTTCAAAGAGATTATAAACCTTGGGATATAAAAAGAAAGATTGCTTTTGTTGAGAATGTTATTTTAGGGCATCGGACAACTATATCTCTTTATTCTTTTAAAAATGACAAATCGGACTGTTTTTTGTTAGATGGTCAACATAGACTATATGCTATTTTAGAATTTATTGAGGGTGATTTTAAGTTATTTGACAATTTGTATACATTTGAAGAACTAAAAGAAAATAGAGTTATAAATTCAGCTCAAGGTATAATTAATTTAAAGATCTATACATTTAATCAAATGGAAGAAGTTATTGATTTTTATGTTCAAATAAATAAGGATGTAACTCATTCTCCAGAAGATATTGAGAAAGCGTTAAATTATGTTCACCAATAAAAAAAGCCACATTATGTGGTTTTTTATTTATCTAATTATCGAAAAGAATCTTTACAAGTCCAAAATATTAAATTAGTAATTACTGATATTAACAATAATATCAATCTAACTGCTAAATAATTGATAAAATCAGTTATAGAAAAATGAGTTTCTATACATAATAACCCAACTAAAATACTAATTAAAATGAATGAAATTAATAATAATATTTTTAATCTTTTTTTGAAGTTAGCAATTCCGTGTTCAAATACAAAATCATTAACATCAAATATAAGTGCAAAAGACATAATAACAGGAGTCACAGTTATAATTAATATAAATGTTTGCCAGTTAAAAATAGCCATCTCTGATAAAAATAAAAATTGACTATTATTAATTATAATTAAAATTCCGTGCGCAACTAGATATATTAAGATCCCAGCTAATAACATTAAGATAGATATACGTAAAAATTCGAGAATAGAATTTGTTTTATTCTTGATTCTTTCAACAAACTCTTTTTCTTTTATTGATTTTTGTATTCTTTGCTCTTGATTAGATACATTTTTAGGATTTAACGCCATAATTTACCCCTCCCCACGAATACACTGGTTTTAATAGTTAAAATGCTATAATTAATGGGAATTATTATTAAAACTCTACTTGACCAACAATATTACTTAATTCTTCTTGATACTTTTTCAAAAGTTGTTTGTCTAAATTAAGTTTACTGTTTAAAAAACTTAATTCTTCTTCTCTTTTACAAATTCGATTAACTAAAGATTTAATCTTATCCTGTTTCTCCTCCTGTTTATCCTTCTCCCTTAAAAAATATTTATTTAAATCTTTTTGGGCATCAGAATTACTTCTGAAAAAATTACTCGGTGAAGTCATTTTAATTGGTGCAAGTGTTTTTATATTGGAGTGTGGAAAATCATAATCTTCTATTACAAGAATAACTGAATCGTTTCCGACATAACACTCTACAAGCTGTTTCACGTCAATCTTTTTTGTCGTGTAATTAGGGCAACACAAAATAGTTCCGATTTTCATTTTAACAAAATCAGCCCCAATTAAATGCTTGTTTAATTTTTTCATAATTATTCCTCCTTATTTATTATTTTTTTGAGTGATTTTCTCTCTAATTAATATTAGAGCATCAAATTTTAAATTATCTAGTTCATCAAAAACAATTTCTCCTGATTCGTGATAATATTTAATTTTAACTATTTGTGATGGAGGCAAAATTAAGTATAATAAATTGCATAAATCTCCTGATTTATCTTCAAAATAAATCCATTATAAAATAGTTAATATAGTTCCAAGTTTTTTAATATTTTGTCCATACTTTCTTTAATTATTATAATTAATGGCAAAGGCTATTATAAATATCTTCTTGAGAATTTTTAATAACTATCTCGTAAGCTTTGTGAATTAAATTAATTTGATTTTCTTTTATATTTAATTTAAAAAAGATATTATCAGATTTATTATTAATTCCAAATTTAACTTCGACCCATTCACCAGAATATTTATTAGCAAAATCAAAAATCTCTTTTGATATTTCAAGATATGGATTAAATTTAATATTACTAATATTAACAAAAAATAAATTAAAGGATTTATAATTTGTAATGATTGAAAAAGGTTTCATACAGTATCTTTCATTATTATTTTTTAATATTTGTCCAGTATATTTATTAAAAAACTGGACAAATTAACTTAAAGATCCTTAGGTATTTAAAACTATTTTGATTTATAAAAAATTAAAATATCTAAACAGATCAATTATTAAAATACAACTATTATAGACTTTATGTTTAGTTATTATTAAGCATTTTTAATTGTAATTTTTATATTGTTTTTTCTTTTACTTGTTTTAGCTAAAACATTTTGCCATTTCCAAACACCACCGTTATTTAACTTTGATGCATTATTGCTATCTAAAATAGTATCAATTAGTATTTTATACTCATCATCGGAAGCATTTGTTTGATTAATTAATTTAACATTCATTTTTAAAACTTTCTATTACAAAGCAATAACTATATTATTTAATTTACAATATTCAACTATTATATCACAATAACAGATAATAGTCAAGAATAATAGATTGATTTAAAAAGGTTTTTATAACAAAAATACATTTTGGATAATATGAGAGTATTTTGGAAGTTCTTCGATTGAATTAATAAAAAATAAGGCACTATATTAGCGCCTTATTTTATCTTTATTCTTTGTTATTAGAATGGAATATCATCAGATATTGAAGCAGAAGCATGTGCTGTTTTTAATTGAGCATTTTCACTTTTTAATTGTGCAATCATTGCTCTTGCTTCAGCTAACTGTGCATCTTTTTTAGAGTTATCAAAAATCTTTAATTGAACATATCGTCCATTTTTTAATTTTAGCTCACCACTTTGAATTTTTTGATTAAGTGATGTAATGTCCATTTGCCAAAATGCTGTTCCAACTTCTTTTCCTGCAATTAAAGATTCGGCTGCGACTTTATTAGCGATGATAGTCGTTTTATGATACCCAGCTTCATTTTTTTCATTTAATTGAATTGACATATATTTATCATTTACAATTTTAGTTTGATTTAAAGTAGTTTGTGTCATGTTTTTCTCTTTCAAAGAAAAGTTATTGATTAGTTGAGTTGTTAATATTTAGATTAAAAATGCGCTAATACTTGTTGCAAGAACATCATCTATTTTGTAGTAGCAGTTATTTTCTTTTAGAGCTTTATTCATAAAATCAAGATAAGTTTCACCACCATCAGAAAATACAATTTTATTAGAATGAATTGCTGAAATAGTACAGTTGTTATAATTATCATTAACTGATTCCTTAGTGTATTCTATTTTTGTACCAACAACTAATTTAAATTTATTTTGCATTTTATTTCTTTCAGAATTTATTTGTTATTTTTACCAAGTTCTTCTCTAACTCAGTAATATATTATAACACAGAAGTAATTGTTGTGTCAAGATATTTTTACCAAATTAACCAATTAAATTTTTAGAATAATTTGCTAAATCTAAATATGTTTTAAAATTATTTCTAATATAAGATATAACATTATCAATAGATGTTTTTAGTGCAGAATCATTTAACACACACTGAATAGTTGATTGGGAATCTTTTCTGATATTAATAAAATTATTTCTTTTTAGGAACTCTTGAAGATTTTTGTTAACATATTGATTATTTTCTTTGTCAAAGGTAAATAAGTTAAATGGTAGTGAATTATGTTTTTTATTGTGCTCTTTATAAACTAAATCAAGATATAAATCTGGAAAAAATGCTAAATCATTTTCTTCACTAAAAATATAGCAAACCGCACCGATTAATTTCTCATCAATAAAATCATAGTGAGGGCAAAAATCAAGATTATTTTCTAAAAAATCTTTTGCAGATTTAACTCTTAAACTACTGCCATAACCATTGATCTTACCTACATAATCTGGATATTCTTTTAATAGACTAATTAATCTTTTTTGTTCGTCCTTGATTTCTTTTGTTGAAAATTTATCTAATAGACTTGTTGATGTTTCAAATGTTTTTTGATCATGGTTTAAATTAAGATAGATTGATAACATTTTTATACCTTTTGAATTAGTTATTTCTTTAAGTTAGAAATATATTATACCATAGTTAAAAGAAAAAAGCAACTGTTTTAATTGCTTTTAATGAATTATTCTTCTTCTAAACGTAAGTGTTCTGTTAAAGATTCCATCCATCTTTGATGATTGATAAAATAGGTTCTTTCCTTTAATACTGAAAATTTTGCTAAATCTTTTTTATCCTTAATATTTTGGGTAACTAATTTAACGTCAGTATTAGTTAGTTCACAGAATTTTTTAACAGTAATCCAGCTTAACATTTGCATATTTTTTCTTTCTTAAGTTATTATTTATTACTAAATTTTTTCAATTTAGTAATCTATTATATCACATAATATTAAATTATGTCAAATATTTAATATCAATTTTCATATATAATGTTGATTATTAGATTGATATTTAAATATATTATATGGTATAATATTTCAAATATAAAAAAGTTTTAAAAAGGTATTAATATTCGTGAAAATTATTGCTATTAGCGATACTCATATGAAACATCGAGCAATTGAATCAAAATTAATTGAATTATATAATAAAGATAGTAATTTAATTTTAATTCATTCTGGTGATGCTTGTTATGAGGGAACAAAACAAGAGGGGGGAAGAATTTCTTCGTTGGTTTGGTAATCTTCCATTTGCAGTAAAAATTTTTGTTCCTGGTAATCATGATATTGCATTTGAGCATTCTTATTATAGATTTGACTATATGGAAATGAATAGTTTAGCAAAAGAATTAGGTATAAGTATTATTCAAAATAATATCTTTGAGATTAATGGATATAAAATTTTGGGAAATTCTTTGATTCCTAATTTAGAGAATTGGGCATTTTTTGCTGAACCAGGACAAAGGGAAAGATTTTTTGAATACATAGATCAAGATGTAGATATTATCATTAGTCATACTCCACCATATGGTGTTGGAGATTTAGCTCCAAGAGGTCATGGGATGTTTGAGCATGTTGGTTGTAAATATTTGAGAAATTATATAGAGAGAAACAATACCAAAATTGTTATTAATGGTCATATTCATGAGGGATATGGAGAACACGGTTATAAAAATACTAAGGTGTATAATGTTTCAATATTAGATGGTCATTATATGTCTTTTAATCCAATCACAATAATTGAATTAGAGGAGTAAATATGAATTTTAAGGAAATTACTTTTAGGCAATCAAGTCCGAAACATTGGCAAGAAATATTTTTCGGTGATATTGAAGTAGGAACAATTGTTAATTATCAAGATACTATTATTTTGAAAATACACAAAAAGTTTTTAAATGAAAAAGATTATAAGGATTTCTTTTGTGATTTGAATTTAAAAGATAGTTTTAAAACAGAAGAAGCTGCTAAAAATAAAGCTAAAGAATTATTACAAAATTATATGTTAAATTTTTTAAATGATTAAATAAAAAAGCCGCTATTTGAAAGCGACTTTTTTTAAAATTTATAGAAATCTTTTATTTGTTTATATAGTGAGAAAAGCATCATATTACGTGCATCACTATTATTTTCTACTGTGGAAAAATAACGTTCAGAAAAATATTCCATATTATTTTCTTTATCTGATATTTCAACACCAATTCCTTTTCCGTTATCAAAAACATCCTTAACTATAATATCAGTTTCAGAAAAACTTTCAATTAAATGTGTTTTAATTTCTTTGGGAGAATATTTTCTATAAAAACAAATTCCTAAATCTCCAACAACTCTACCAAAACTCCAAATTTGATTTTTTGAATTAAAATTTTCTCTATTTGATTTTAATAATTGAGTATATTCTTGGTATGATAGCAATTGCATTTTATTTCTTTCTTTCGATTGTTAATGTTTTCAATATAGAAGTATTATAGCACAATAAAGGTGTTAACGTCAAGCTTTAGCAATGTTATATTTAATTTTTTTTATAAAATAATACTTGCTAAAAACATACAAATGTGATATAATACTTCTATATTAAACAAATACTTAAATCTTTTAAATAAACAAAGGAATTAAAAATGTCATACTCAAAACAAATCGAAAAAGCTATTATAAAAAACTTTTCAATTGGTCATTCAAATATTTATAATGAATTATCTGATGGCGATACATTATATAAAGTTTTTGAAATTAAAAATAAAAGAGGAAATTTTGAGATTATTATTGAGTTAAATGATGAAAATGATGAATCTTCTCAATTTCACATTAATCATAACTATGTAGTCCAAGAAGAATCTTTTGATGATTTCATGAGTTGCCAAAATAATAAATTCCAAGCAAAAGACATTAAGGATTTAATCAAGCAAATTAAGTTACAAATCAGTTAATTGTCAATATCAAATTTTTTCAATTGTTAAGCAAACTTGTTTTATTTTTCAGAATAATTCTAGTTTGCGAAAAACCACTTTCTATTAGGGTAAAACCTAGAGGTGGTTTTTAACATATTTTCCATGAGCAAAGCGAATAAACAATACAATTAATCGAGTTAGATAATCTTGCATAATAAATTGCGTTAATTTCTATTAAATAATTAGTTTAATTAACTTGTCATAGTAATTTTTTTCAATTGTTAGCAAACTTGGTTTATTTTCTAGATTTACTCACGTTTGCGAAAAACAACACGTTGCGGATGCAAACGTTAAGGTTGTTTTTAATTGATTTTTCATGAGCAAAGCGAATAAATAACTAAAATTATCAAGAAGAAAGATTATCCATAATAATTCCTGTTAATTTCTCAATAATAATCGATATAATAATCTTTATAATAAATAAATTATTTCCAATATTAAAATTTTAATTGCATCACTCACTAGCGTGTTCGTGCTTTATTAAAATAATTTTTAGATATTAATTTTCTTTTCCTTTCGGAGTTAAGGGAGCAGGTGTCTGCCCCTTTACAATCCCCTGCCAATCACTTTTTGGGGGCAAAAACTGATGAGAAAAACCTAGCTCCATGAACACAAGCCTGCTTATGGCATCCATTTGTTCATTCCAATGTTAAAGATGATAAATTACAATTCATACATCCTTCACTCTACGTTCAGGCTTCTTCATTCTAATTTATGTTTATGTAAATATTCATGC